>Ga0194126_10000687_pt1 | contig 56647 bp, 58 predicted proteins | sample TA2KigC150mmetaG_FD_148641 | JGI IMG/M metagenome (GOLD analysis project Ga0194126, IMG submission 148641) | Freshwater microbial communities from Lake Tanganyika, Tanzania - TA2015035 Kigoma Deep Cast 150m | ecosystem: Environmental > Aquatic > Freshwater > Lake | place: Tanzania: Lake... | reverse complement strand
CTCTTGCCTTCGGCGATTTTCAAAGAACGAACATACACGGCCATCGAGAAGTCCTTTCGTCTGTGACTTCCCGATAATAGGTACTCTTTGTAAAAAGTACAAGATTATTTTTTTGAAACGGCACTAGAACACGCTCATGATATACTGCAAGAACGAACCCGGCGTCTTTGGCCGTACCATTGCCGTCTCCGATGAAACGATCGTGAGCGCCGTCAGCACGACCATGATGATCATCGAGATCATGATCTGAATGACCTCGATCGCATTCTTCAATCGGTATGTTGTTTCTTTTTCATAGTAGTCGGCAAGCTGGAGAGCCGTATGCTTCACGGTACCGGTTTCGGCTCCGGATGCGAATCTCGAAAGGGCTGTCTTGGTAAACACGCCGCTCGCCTCGAATGACTCGGTCAATCCCTTTCCCTTCTGGATCATCATCGGAATCGCGATGGTCTTGATCTGATGCTCCATGTACTTGTTCCCGCAGGCTTCGGCGGCCATCTTGATCACGTCGATATTTTCCCCCGAACCACTGTAGAGAGCGTAGAAGACGCGACAGAAGATCTCGATCGCCGTTTTGTGAAGGAGGTTGCCGAGCACCGGGATGCTGATGATATGCTTGTCGAGCAGGAACTTTCCGCGCTCCGTCGAGAAAAACCTGCCGACCGCAACAACAGGGATAATCGTGCCGATGATGATCAACCAAATGTTGCCTGTGATCCAGCGACTCAGCTCGAGAGAGGCTTTGGTCATCGGAGGAAGATCGATCTTCATTTTTTCGAACGCCTCGGCGGTCGCAGGGAAGATGTAGCCGATGTAGAACAGAACAGCGAGGAACAGGACCAGGAGGGTAACCATCGGCATGATCAGCGCGCTCTTGAGATTTCGCTTGAATTCCGAGTTCCGTTCCAAGAACTTCGCCGTGCTGTCGTAGATCTCGGCCATGTTTCCGCTCTTCGAGGCCAGCCCCAGCATATTGGCCGTGAACTTCCCGAAGACGATGCTGTGCTTCAGAAAGACCTTTTCGCTATCCTTCCCCTGCTTTAGTTCCAGATTGATGTCCTTCAGCGTATCTCTGAGGGTGGGATTGGGCGTATCGTCAACCAGGAGCTGGAGAATCTCGTTGAAGGGGAGTTTCTGCCTCATGAGGTCGGCGCTCACGCGGACAAATGTCACGATGTCGATCGACGGGACCTTTCGCGGCTTGGTTCCAAAGAGTTTCTTCCTGACATAGACCACTCGGAAGCCCATCTTTTCGAGCGCCTGCCGCACCTCGTCTTTGGTGAAAGCCTTCTGCTCTCCATCGATCGGCTTGTCCGTCCCCTTCTGGACTCTGTAGATGAACACAACTCGTTCGAGGACCCCGGTCACCTTGAATCGCTTCTCGAGCGCCATCTCCTGAGCACGCTGCTTCGCGGATTTCAGGTTTTCCGCGTTGATGACGCCCGCAACTCCCTTTCCGGAAGGGGTTACTCCTTCGATTCTGTACTCAAGCATTAGAAAACACTCACCCTATCGTCAGAATGCGGTTTTTCAGGTATGCGAAATTATAATACAATTTTTCACTCTCCATGTCAAGGACTGCATTCTTCGAAAGATTCCAGGGTCTAGCGAATGTGCGCGAAGTCAAGAAGGCAGATAGGAGGGTCACCATATCGGAAGATTGTCACGATTTGCTTCTGTAGTGGGAAGCTAGAGGGGCAAAAAAAACATCCCGCCCCGACGGTATCGGGACGGGATGTCTGGCGAACGTATCTTGACAGATCTTACTGGAATTTGCCGTTGAGGCCGAAGCTGCCAACCAATCGGCCATTGCCATCATACGTGCCAACAACGTAGTCCGCCGCGTTGTCGGGTGCAGACCCACGGAAGGCAACCTGGTTGGCTGCGACTGCTCCTTCGAGCGTGTAAATACCATTCTCGTTTGTCACGAGGCGGCTCGGAATCACGTAGGTTGTACCACCGGCTGAGTTGTCGTACACACCACCACCTCCACCCATCGATGCCGGGCGGATACGATGCTGATAGGCGTTTGCGGCAAGGTTGGTGATATCAGAGATGATGGCATCTCGTTGCGCACCGACACTCTGCGCGGTGAACATGCTCAATCCAACGGCAATCGCGATACCGACGATGATCACGCCGAGGATGATCAGAAGAAGTTGCTGTTGACCCATGGTATTGCTCCTTAGTTAATGTGGATGGAATTCTTGACAGTCGTGAGTTTCTTTTGTCTTCGTCTTCTTCACGCAATGTGTGTGCCAAGTCACCCAGACCGTGGAACATAGAAGCTAGCGCATTGAGGCATAAGGCCTTACATTGTCCTGTCAACGCAACCGTTGAGGGGAATTTATTTCCTTCCCAGTCAAAATTACCGCCCCGCCCGCGGAGGTTGTTCCGACCACTCCGATTCCACACGTCACCTTGACGTGGGCCCTGCAGGGCTCGAACCTGCGACCCGCAGATTATGAGTCTGCTGCTCTAACCAACTGAGCTAAGGGCCCAGCTTTCATCGTTCAAAGGTATCCAAAATGCCTACGAATGTCAAGGTGGAGACAAATCGCGTTCATCGCCTTCGACAAATTGAACCTTGACTCAGTTCCCCTATTTTCGTAAATTTTGGTCAGTGTTTGTCAGTTTGCTGCCTTCCCGCCTCGGCGGGCACACCTTTACCACCTTCCGCAATGGCAGAGCTTGTTCATTTCTGGTCAGACACGAACGTCTCTCGGGCAAGGCTTTGGCTTTGCCATTTTTCAGCTCTGAGGATGAATCGCAGCATCAAGTAGCGTCTTCAGCTTGCGTCACGCTTAGGAGGTTTGGTCTATGGCGAAGTCAAAATACGTGATGCAGTACTGCAGCTACTGTCATCAGGAAACAAAGATGGAGATCGAGGGGCGGATGGAAACCGGCGAAGGCCAATCGGACGGATCACGGACATGGTATCGGTGCCTTCGCTGCAAACACAGCGCGCTGTTGGTTCGAGCGGAACCCTCCGGTAAGCGGAGCGGTTCAGCATTGCTTGACCGCGAAAACTGCATCGAATATCGCGCGGAGAAGAGCTACGTGATCGGCCAAACGATCTACCACACGGAGTGGGACGACATGGGTCTGGTCACTTCAAAGCTGAAGATCTCCAGTGGTGTGCAGGCAATCACGGTCGATTTCGAAAAGCTCGGTGAGAGACGACTCATCGAGAATACCTCGATGGAATAGCAGGCACAGCAACGCACGCAACTCATCACAAATGCCAAATTGAAGGAGGTGATTTCTTGGTTGGCATCATAATCGGCGAGAGAGAACCCATTGACAGAGCTATCAGACGGTTCAAGAAGAAGTACGAGCGCTCCGGCATCCTGAAGGAATTCAAGAAGCGAACGTTCTTCACAAAGCCGTCGGTGAAGAAGCGAATAAAGAAGATGAAAGCGATTCGCCGCGCTCAACGAGCAGTCATCGAAGAGGCATAACGCGTCCTGTCACTTCAGGGTACAGAAAAAACCCCCGGCTCACGATGAGTGGGGGTTTTCTTTTTCCGCCAACCGACTGACGAGGCGTCCTACTTGAGCAACACAAGCTTCTTCGAGGCAGCAAAGCCGCTTCCTTCCAGCCGGTAGAAGTACACTCCACTCGAAACAGCCGATCCCATCATATCCCGCCCGTTCCATTCCACCTGATACGTTCCGGCGTTTTGCGGCTCGTTCACAAGTGTGACGATTTCCTTCCCCAGCAAATCAAACACCTTCAATTTCACCAATGACTGCGAGGGAATCGAATACCTGATCGTGGTCGATGGATTGAACGGATTGGGGTAATTGTCAAACAGCTCGAACGTCGCCGGCATTCCGTCGACCGCCGTAACATTCAGCGGCGTCGACAATGACGATACCACAACCCTCAAGCGGAGGTTCCGCCCCGCGGTGATCCCGGACGCCGGATCGCTGAAATTCAACCAGGTTCCATCGAATCGCGACGAGCGATCAGTAGGAACGCTCCCGTCGTCCGCGCGCATTTTCAACGTGTCGGTGGGGTTCGTAGGTGACATCACGAGGTGATATTCTGTCCCCGCGTTGACGTTGACGCCCGCCGGAGTCATGTCGACGTAGTTGTACAGCGCCGACGACATCTGACTGAACGGGTGTTGCACGGCCGCACCGATTCTGGTTCCCGGGATACCGCCGATGCTCCCTGAAACGTTTGTGTACACTTCACAGACCAAGGGTCCCAATCCCTGGATCGGATTGTTGACGGGAGTGGTCGGCATCACGAGTGCCCCCGTGACTTGACCCGATATCGTCGGCGTGAAACGGACAGCCAGTTTCATTGCGCCGCTCATCGTGATGATCGCGCTGGTGCTCGTCACATCGTACGCCAGCAGATCGCGAGAGACGGTGAGATTGGACTGAAGATTCGCCGCCATGGAGTTCAGGATATCCATTTTTCCGTGGCCCCAGGTGTTGTTGCTCGAAGTCCCCGTGAAGGCATCCTTCCGGGCCCGCGAAGTGAGCAAGTCCTTGATCGCTTGAGCTTGCAGCGTTGGACTTGCCTGAAGCAGCAGCGCGACCCCTCCCGCCACATGGGGAGAAGCCATGCTCGTTCCCTGGGTCAGATAGTGTTTGTCTCCCAGATGAATCCGGGTCGAGGACACCGGCGGGTTCATGTCTTTCGAGAGCGCTGCGGTGATGCCTTGGCCTGGGGCTGAAATCTCCGGCTTCAAGCGACCATCCCGAGTTGGTCCCTTCGCACTGAAGTCCGATATGTTGCTCGACCTGTCGACTGTGTTGGAATACGTGTATCCCGATCCCAGATTGTTATACCAAGTCCACTTCGTTACATATGATCCTACGGTGATCGCGTTATTTGAGGTGCCGGGACTGCTGACCGTCTTGTTCGTATTCCCGCCGGAGACCGTGACGCTAGTTGTTCCAACCGTCGTTCGACTCATCCAGCCGTCATATGTCGTTGTAGCGGAAATACCGGAAAGAACAAGCGTCCATGTGCCCGTCTTCGGAGGTCTGGTTGCGTCAGCATCCCGAACATCCACCCAGACACCCCGGAGACCGGAGTTGTTGAGATAGTTATCGACCGTAATCGTCCCGTCAGTGTTATCCGCCTCGGAACCAGTCTGACCCGCTGTCCGTGTCGCAACGATCCCGCCCGGCGACGTGAGTGTGGCTATCACTGCATTGACGGGAGTATTGAACCAGAGATCCAGCGTGAACCGATCATTATTTGTCCCGCTTGTGGCCGTATAGGTTGGAACGGTGAAAGTAATCGTTGTGGAACTACCCGTCGACACGGTCCCGTCGATGTGAATGTTGCTGGCCCCATCGTTTCCAGCCGAGATGCAAACGATTCTCCCCGGCGTATTGACAAACTGATCCACCGCGAACTCATAGTCTCTTGTGCCATCGTGAGGACCATGTTGACCTCCAATACTCCAGTTCAGCACTAGCGGTTTTCCGAACTGCACCGCCTTCTGCTGTGCATAGGTTAGTCCATCAATCATCCTCGATTCACTGAAGGAGCCGTCTCCCCCCTTCACAACGATAATGTCTGCCTCCGGGGCCATGCCGACGTACTTCCCGCTGACCGCCTTTCCGTTCCCTGCCGCGGTTCCGGCAACATGCGTTCCGTGACCACTTATGTCTCGCTGGCGAACCACTCCCGTTGGGGTCCCATCGATCTCATCATCGATCTCCGCCTTCGTGTACTCTACACCGTAGTTGAGGCCTGTGGGATTTCGCTCTCCCGAGATTGGTGTGAGGGTCTGATCCCAGATCGCAAGGATCCGACTCTTGTTTAGATCGTTGGGGTCGCGAAAATCGCCGTGGAAGAAGTCGATTCCGGTATCATAAATCAACACGATCACTCCCTTGCCGGTGTACTTCGTGTTTTTCAGAAAACCAGAGTGAAGAAGCGGCGCTCCGGTTTCCGGTACGCTCACATCCGCCTGGATCGTGTTGATACTCCCCGGGTCGATGTAGGTCACCTCGCGGAGTCCAACGAGGGATACCAGCTGATCCGGCGCCACACGCGCGGTAACAAAGCGACCAAAATCGGAGTTGGTGTGGACTCCAGCGGCTCGAATCGCACGCGCGTCAAGGGTGTGAATGATAGCATCAAAGAACTGGTTCCCCTGCTCGTCGGAGCTCTGGATGAGATCAGTCATCTGAGCGGCGTCAACACCCTTTTGAGGGCGGACGCTCTCGACGAGTTCAATGAACCGGGGGTGAAGCTTGGCACGATCGGAATCCCGAAGCACCTGTGCCGCGACAACTTGCACCACGAACAGCAGAACGACGAGAGCCCTGGCGACAATCGATCGACGATTCATGGTCTTCGCCTATCCTTAATGGTTAACGGTTGAAGATTGAATTAGCAGGGTGTTGAAAAACGAGGTCCAATGTCATTCTGAATCCCGCTGTTTATTAGCGGGATGAAGAATCTGACTCATAAAGCGAGATTCTTCAGTCGCTTCCCTGCCTGCGTGTAGTAGTACACTGCGGCAGGCAGGGCTCCTTCAGAATGACAGAAAAATACTTTTTCAACAACCTGTTAGACAAGAATATCATCTTATTGGAGGGAGCGGGGTTTGTCGCCTGCCCGAACAGACTTGATCGACGGAAGTCGAAGTACTTTCAGGAGCTCCACCGTCGTGAGGCGTGCGGTCATCACTTCCCCAAAGATCGAGTTCAGATGGATTCCGGCAGCCCGGACTTCCTCCGGGTTCGTTCCTCGTATGATGACGGCGTATTCTTTTGCTCCGTCAGGACGCGCAGACTGTTCATAGTCTGCATCGTCGACCGCATGGCCTTCGAGAAGTCGGATCAGTGGTGGATCGAGCTTCTGTCGCATCTCAGTCGTGAGTTTATTTGCCGAGCAACCGGCAGCGACGAGCAGGAGAGCGGCGACCAGGAATCGAAAGCCGATCGCATACATATGGACTGCCTCATGATGTCTCGTTGACCAAATCAACGGAAAGCACTGCCGGCGTGGCATGCACTATACCGAAGTAAAGCAATCTTCCTTTTGAATGCAAGTAACAACAATCTCGAAAGACGACGATTGGAGGTCTTGCGATCGCAGCGGGGAACTCCCGTCAGGACAGACGGTCGCTATCGGTCCTCCTCCCGCCGTCGTTGGATCTCGACGTACTGTTGAATGGTCTGATAGTCGGTCGTGCGCTGGATGTGTATGATCCGCCATCCCTCCTCCCGTCTCTCCAGGATGAAGGTGGTCGGCAGATACTCATCAAGCATGTATCCGTCGATCGCGTACGCCTGGCGAAGGATAAAGAACGCGTATCCCCCCGAATTGAACGTGCGCACTCGCAGGTTCTCAATCGAGTACTGATACTCTTTGATCCGACTCTTCGTTGTGCGGATTCGCCACTTCGTGGAATCCAAGGGCTCGGTATTCCCCCAGGGGGTGACGTAGTACGTGTCGGGCGCATAATAGTGCTCAATCAGACTATCCGTGTCCACCGTTTGCGTCGAGTATGCATGATCAAGCGACGCATGGAGACCGTAGACGACAGCCTTGATCTCAAGCTCCTGTTGAGCAAGGTCCTCCGGAGAGATCTCTCCGCTCCCACAGCTCATCAAGAGCAGTGCGCAACCAACCATCAATCCTTTCATGGAAATCTCGCGATCATTCTTTGATGAGGTTCTGATGCATGTGAGGGAGGAGAATTATTCAGAGTTTCGATTGGACGCTTGGAACAACCGGTACCACGATTGATGACAACCACCGGAAGCCTTCACCCGATGGCGACATCGGATCCTGACCACTCGACATGACCATCCGTGAAGTACTCTTTCTTCCAAATTGGAACTTCCTTCTTCAGCTGATCGATAAGAAATCGGCACCCTTCGAAGGCCTCCGCGCGGTGCATTGCAGAGACTGCGATCACCACGCTGGCCTCGCCAACACGGACTTTCCCCAGCCTGTGAACAACCGCCACGCCTTTGAGATTCCAGGTTCGCCGCGCTTCGTCGACGATCTTCTCCATCACCTTCAGAGCCATGGACTCATAGGACTCATACTCGAGCAACTCAACACCTCTGCCTTTGTGCGTGTTGCGCGTCGTGCCGATGAAGACATCAATCGCGCCGGCAGAAGGATCTCCCACTTTGCTGACAGCGCTCAGGATATCGATCTCTGTCCGGACGAGTTCAACCATCACCTATCCTCCGCTTGTCGGCGGGATCAGTGCTACTTCATCCCCCTCGTTGAGAACCGTCTCCGCAGGAGCATACGTCTGATTGACGGCAAAGCGGATGCTGTGCTTCCACTCGAGGAGCCGGGGATGATCCGCCCCCAGTGTTTCCAAGACGACTGCGGCCGTGGACCCATCCGGGAGTGACAATTGGCGCGCGTCAGTCCCGACAATATCGCGAACAACGGAAAAAAAACAGACTTGAATCTTCACCTTCCATCCTTCCAACAGAGATGCCTCACAGCAGTTCTATTTCGGCCAGATCCCCGTGTTTGATTTCTCGAGTCTCTTCCGGAACAATGATGAAGCAGTTCGCTTGCAAGAGCGAGGTCAGGGCACCGGAGCTCTGAGTGTCCGTTAGTCGAACAACAAGTTGGCCGCTTTCATTCCCGACGATACCTCGCAGGAAATGTCGCTTCCCGTCGGCCTTGTGAATTTTCCCCTCAAGACGGGCGTAGAGCGAAAGGGTCTCCCTCGGCGTCGCCCCCTGCATCTTCATCAAACCAGGCCGGACAAATTGCAGAAACATAACCGCCGCAGATACGGGATTGCCCGGAAGGGCAAATACCGGGACAACCCGATCGGCCTGGAGATGGAGTCCAAACGCGAACGGCTTTCCCGGCTTGATATTGAGTCCCCAGAACTGAATTCTCACACCGATCCGTTCAAGGACGCGCAACACAAGATCGTAATCTCCCACGGAGACTCCCCCTGTGGAGATCAATGCATCCGAAGAGAGTCCTCTGCGCAATGCCTCTTCGAGGCGAACTTCGTCGTCCCCACACGGATCGAGCGATATGACTTTCCCTCCGCATTCGAAGATTTGCGCCGCCAGCGTCACCGCATTGGAATCTCGAACCTGACCGGGAGCTGGATCGTTACCGACGGGTGTCAACTCGTCCCCTGTTGTGAGAAGGGCGACCTCGGGACGTCGATGCACTGAGATTTTTTCGATCCCCAAAGAGGCAAGCACTCCCATCTCGTATGGCCGAAGCCGCCTCCCTTTCTCCAAAACAAGCTTTCCAGCTTGTATATCCTCCCCGCGCTTTCGTATGTGCCGCCCCCTTAGAACAGGTATCTTCAGGGTCACGCGCCCGTCTGATTCCTCGACCTGTTCCCTTTCGACCACGGCATCTGTCCCCCGCGGGATCGGCGCACCGGTCATGATCTTCACCGATTCGCCGGCACGAACTTCATCTCGATACACAGCTCCTGCGCGCACCTCCCCCACCAGATTGAGCACGACCTGCCCGTTCGGCGAGGAGGTATCGTCGCTCCGGACGGCATATCCATCCATACCGGAGTTGTCGCCTGCAGGGATGTCTTCGTGTGCAACCACATCCTTAGCGACGATGCGTCCGAGAGCGGACGCGAGATCTGAGCTTTCTGTGCCGAGCTGAGGACACGCATCAAGAATGATTTGTCGGGCTTTGCTCGATTGGATCATATCGCGAAGAGGAATGGAGAAATCGACCGGGATTCCACAACTCGATCAATATATCGACACACGAAGCGAAAATCAAACCCCGATTCTATTCACCAAACATTACGAATCCACTCTGAACATGTAGAATATACAACAACGGCATTACTCCGATTGCGTTCTCCCGGCAATCCCTTCGAGCGATCATTGCATGATTGCGGACGAATCTCCCCACAAGTGATCGGCATCGCAGGCAATTCCGTCGCATGGCATGAAGTATGAAGGATGTTCTCCAGGCGTATCGTACTCATCATGTTGGAGTCTATATGGGCGTGCAGACCGATTTGAGCCGCGTGTTGAATCGGGAACGGTTTCGTTCCTTGAATCTGATGGGAGATCTTCTCGGAAGTTATGCCCCTACCCCGGGGGCTCTGGTGTACATTGATACACAACAGCTTCTCGAACCCTGGCAAGATTTCTATCCCACAATCTTCACGGCATTTGACGTCAATACCCATCTACAAGTGGGAAACATCTATCTCCTCCGGAATACGGCCTCTGCAGTCGACTTCCTCCGACTCGTGCGTGCGAGTTTCCCGTTCCGCGTTCGGGAAGTAAAGACACCGGAGACGGATCTTTTTACTTCGCCCTCTTTGTCCGCATCTCCTCACATTTTTACTCAAGTTGCAACCTCACTGGGGATCGTTCATTCTCTCTTTTCAAAAAACGACTCCGATCCGATCATCTCTCTGACACTCCTTTACGGAATAGGCGGGATGATGCGGAAGAAACTCGACGAACTTGAGGCCGACGAGGTCTTGACCGAATTCGTGGAATACCTTTCATTCCACAACAACAGCCGACCGCTTCCAACGCTGAAAGGACTTACTCCGATTCAAAAGCTCCGAACATATCCGGAATACTCCGGCATCACCCGTCTGGAACCGCAATTCCAGTAGAAATCAGCCGGCTTGATCCGCCTCTCTCGACATCCATTTCCCGACCGGGAATAGAGGTTCCTGGCCCCAACCCTTTTTTGGTAGAGTCTGCACACGCGGCGAATCATCTGACCCTGTCGCAAGGAACAGACGCTAGGGGGCTGAAATCTGCGGGGACTGCGTTCTTTTCTGCGCGATGCGAAACGCCCAAAGCCAGAAAGATTTGTGGATATCAAGGAATTGATATAGATTTGAAGAGGCGTGTTATGCCGAGAGACAACGGCGTAGGCGTCTTATGTGGAAACCACTCAATCGATAGTTGGGCCGACGAGGACGATGAGGTCGGACTGCGACGGAGACTCAGCGTCGCGAAAGAGCGAAGGCAAGAATGACGGAACCGCTGACACGGGGGGCGTTCAACCAAGCGCGTGCAGCCGCGACCCTGGCTTCGCGTCGAGACAGTCGCATCCTGGCCGTTGTCAGTGTTGCGCTGGGAGTCTTCCAACTGATCTTCCTGCGCTGGGCCGACGCCCATCTCGAGCGCGGGTTGAAACTCTCGATCGCACTACCGGCATTCGTTATCTACATCACCGTCGTTGGCGTCCTGCTGTGGCGGATGGAGCGCAGGAAGCGCTCGCTTGCTCCGATCTGCCCGCAGTGCGGCGCCAAGCTGATAGGCCTTTCCGAGCGCGTCGCCGCGGCAACTGGCAAGTGTGACAGCTGTGGCGGAATTGTTGTGGATGAGGACCATGCCGACCGGCCGTCGGTTGGCCGGCCGACGCCGGGCTCGTTCTCTGAATGACAGGCGGCCCAACAGCCGGTTGGAGAGGTCCCGCCTCCGGCGGGCCGGTGATGCTGAGCGTTAGATGCACGTACTGGATCGGGGCGGTCGAGGTGTCAAGAGCCCGCTTGATACGTTGTGAGCTAAGAAGACTTTCTTGTTAGATGGAAACCATATGACGCTACGTAGAGTCGCTGCGGTACGAATGACCCTCGGTCCGGAATAAACGTCACGCCGCCCGCCCTCGGTGTTGATGCCCCTCACCACGTGTTGTACCCGACTTACACGAGATGCAGAACTGCGTGAATGGAAGAGCCTCAAGCCGGCCTGTTTCAATCAATTCCCCACAGGACGTACACCATCCGTAACGTTGTTCGTCGATCCGCTCCAACGCTCGATCGATGGAGTCTAGCGTGTTGGACCGGTGATGAACCACGGTAGCGCGTTCTACGTATTCGAGCTGTGTCGCAGGATCGCGCATTTCCCGGATTTCGTCCAGCGGAGTTCCTGTGACCGAGTCTTCACGCAAGCGAGAGGAAGCCGCTCTCGATTTCTCGCTGACGAAGCCGTACGCCGAGCGCGACCTGCTGAGAAACTAACCACCCGCACAAATCAGCATCGCACCCCCCTCTTTTCGATCTACTGGGCGCCCATCCGACTGAGACAAGGGGAGGTTCGGTACTCCAATTCCCAATGTTGGTGGCAGCTTTCCGAATCTCTGGAAACTCTTTCGCGATATTCAACACAACCATTCCATGACACCCCCTTTTTTAGCGGAAAGCAATGATTCCACGTGGCACAATGTTTGCGGAAAGCAACTATTCGGAAAGGCAAGCTATGAATACAGCTCAGCTTGAAAAGGTCGCGGCGGAGGTTGCCGAGGTTACATTCAAACTCCTTGCGAATTGCCAGGAGAAGGAGGAACGCCTCGCGAGGCAATTCCGGATCTCGGTTCCTGAGTTCCGCACGCTTCGAATGTTCCGCGGAGACGATCATCTCCAAATCAAGGAGCTTATCCGCCGAGTGGGCTTGAGCGGGAGCCGACTAACCCGAATACTCGACAGTCTGGAAAGCAACGGATTCGTGATCCGCTCAATCGATCTGGACGACCGGCGAAGCATCATCATCACCCTCTCAGACAAAGGTCGGCGACTGACGGGAGAGCTTGAGCAAAGGTACGTGGATATCCACAAGGAGATATTGGAGGGAATCCCTGGAGAAATGCACGAGACAGTTTTGGTGAGTCTCTCCAAGATGCTCAGCTCCCTTGAGAAATGGCTCAGGCAGTCCTGATTTTTTTTGACCATATAGTTGCTAATAGCAATTTTGGCAATTATCAACTATGAGAGAGGACAAATATATTCATATGCAAGAAATTCAAGTCGCTACTCCTCGATTGCAGTCCAAACTTGTAATGAATTCGGCCTTCCTCCTTTCCATAACTCTCGTCTTCATCTTCGCGGCATGCTCGGAACAAATTGCCACGGACCCCGATGAGATTCCGCAATCGGCCGGTTCCTGTCTCGGTTGTCACACGAACTATGCTGTCCTGAAACGAGTCGCATCACCCGATACGGCCGCCGTTGGCGGCGGATGCGGCGGCGACACTCCCCACATTGAGCCTTACGATCGAGTGTACATCGGTGGACCGGGCGCGGACAGGTTCCGATCGTCAACCCACTTCAAACAGGGCTGCGTTTCGTGTCACAATGGTCAGGATGATACGCCTGACAAGTCGAAGGCACACGGCGGCGATTTCATCGCTCATCCGTCGGAGTATGCCACCGTCAAGTGCTCGCCATGTCATGCCAATATCGCTCACAATTTCTACAACAGCATCCACATGGGCGGTTGGGGACAAAAGAATATGGTTGTGACGCGATCAGGTTTCGTCTCCTTCGAGCAACTCCCCGACGGCCTGAAGGGGGGATATAAACAGAATTGTCAGAAGTGTCACGCCTCGTGCGGCGATTGCCATGTGAATCGACCGAAGGCCGGAGGCGGCGGATTGTACAAGGGCCACGATTTCCGGCGTACGCCCGACATGGTGGACAACTGCATCGCATGCCACACCAGTCGTGGCGGTCACGCGTATCTCGGCATCGCCGCCGGCACGGTACCGGATATCCATTTGACGAAGCTGGGCAACGGGCATTGTCTCTCTTGTCACTCGAAGACCGAATTGCACGGAAATGGTCAAGTGTACGATCAGAGGTACAAGGTGCCGATGTTGCCGCGCTGCGATAACTGCCACGGCAATCTCGCCAGTTCCAACCCGTATCATGCGGTCCACCTCGGCACGTTCAATTGCCAGACGTGCCACTCCCAGAACTACAATAACTGCGGTAGTTGCCACGTTGGAGGCGATGGAGCGAGGATCCCCTCCTATCAAGATTTCAAGATTGGCATCAATCCAATTCCCGAAACACGTCCCTTCAGATACGCGACCGTCAGGCGGAGTCTGATGGCTCCGGACAGCTGGCAGAAGTACGGTATCGCGACCCTGACGAACTTCGATGCGAAGCCGACGTTCAAGTACACGACGCCGCACAACATTATCCGCTGGACCACACGGACGAAGGTCGCAGCCGGCAAGACATGCTCCGACAACTGTCATATCATCAAGGAAGGAAACACACTCCGAAACAGACAACTCTACCTGTTCAATTCAGATCTTCAGCCGTGGGAGCGCATTGCGACGAAAAACGTCGTCGTTGACGGAAAGCTCCCGGCCACATGGGGTGTTCAGTAAGCACTCGTCATCACACTCATACACACTGGAGGATTCATCATGAAGCACCTTCGATATCTCAGTCTATTACTCCTTCTCCCAATCCTGATTGGTCTCACAGGTTGCAAGGATTCCACCACGGAGCCACCTCTTGAAATCAACGAAGCAGATGTTCTCGTGAGCTATCTCGAGGGAACCGGCGGAGATTATTTGAACTCCACCGCTTGTCCGTCGGTCGTCTCTGCCGCAGACGTCTACACGACGTTGACAACGAATCCTACCAAACAGTATCTGATTGATATTCGGGCAAAAGCGGACTATGACGCCGGTCGCATTCAGGGTGCAGTGCAGGTCGATCTCGCGAATCTCCTGACGCATGTGAAAGGTATCAGCACACAAAGCTACGATCGCGTCGTGATTGTGTGCTACTCAGGACAATCCGCCGCGTTTGGAGCATCTCTCCTCCGCCTTCTGGGGTACAACAACGTCTGGTCGATGAAATGGGGGATGTGCTCGTGGGATAGTACGTTTGCCGTCGGCCGATGGCTCTCCAACATGAAGAATGATCGATGGGCGCAGTTTACACAGACGGCGACGCCGAAGAATTCGGCCGGATCGCTTCCGAAGATCTCCACCGGAAAGACCAACGGTAAGGAAATACTCGAAGCCCGTGTTGAGGCGCTTCTCAAAGAGGGATACACCCCTGCGTCTATATCCAACGCCACGTTGTACACCAGTCTAAGTTCCTACTATATCATCAACTACTGGCCTGCGAGCGAATACAATGCCGGGCACGTCCAAGGGGCTGTTCAGTACACCCCGCGTTCGGACCTGAAGAGCTCAACGTTCCTCAAGACGCTCCCCACCGACAAACCGGTGGTGATCTACTGCTACACGGGTCAAACGAGTTCATATCTCTCCGCGATCCTTCGGGCAATGGGATATGACGCGAAGTCACTTCTCTACGGGGCAAACGCGATGATGTACGACAACATGCCAGCCAACAAATTCAGCACGAGCGAAATCAAAAAGTATCCCTGGGTGAAATAGGGAAGACCGACTCCGATTTCACGGAAGTCGTACGGAAGGCCGATTGGATTGCCAGTCGGCCTTCTTCTTTGACGCAATGGCCGGAACGTGGAGCGACGGCAAGACTCACCCCGAACATCCCACCACGAACCCCAACGCAACGAGGCGAGGTGGAGGCTTGGCGCTCATCCGTTCGGCCCGCGAGTCTACGGATTTGAGAGGTTCTTATCCAAATCGATTTCGCTTGACTGAGGTAGGTTACTTTCTTAGCTTGACAACGTAGGAGTCTGCAAATGCGCGGCAGTACTGTGAATGGGCCGGAAGTCAGCGAGGATTGCACCGGCGCCGCGCAAGCCACACCGGCAGTATTTGCGTGTTCCATCTCTCCCGATGGAGGCCTCTCATGGTGGCGCGACGGGCGAGAAAACTGAGAAGGATCCTGCTTGGCGAAATCGACCGGGTGCTCACACGATCATATCGTCAGACTCTGGCGGAGGTGATGAACGAGCTCTACGTCCGCGGCACAATCTCCAGCTGTGACCTGAGTGATGATTCGATCATCCGTGCGCTCAGCAGTTCCCATCTTCTGGACCTTTCCCCCACGGAGAGTCTTTCGCAAGTGCGCGGAGCGTTGGCCCGACTCGGAGCGGGTAGATACGGAATCTGTATGACGTGTCATCGAGACATCCCTTTCCGAGATCTCCATCGGCAACCCACGCGGTCACTATGCTCTGCGTGTCTGACACTCCCCACGCTTCCTCCGCTCAAGAAACATGAAAAGCCGAGGAACGATCGCCACGCGGCACAGTAGAGACGCGGATTTCCCGAGCAGTCCATGATGAGTTGCCGGCATGGACCGATTCGGTTGATCCGCACTCCGCAGCCGGTCGTTGCCGGTGAGACACCGAACGCACACAAGTATCATACATCATGACACGATCAATCCGCAGAAGAACAGATCATCGCCCCTGGGACACGTGGATCACCCCGTCGCTTGTTGACAGGTACCTGACACTGAGGAGTTGCTGGCATGGCATCGACATTCATTGCACACATTGAAGAGCTAAATCGGTTGCTATTGCAGATGGCCACGATGTCGGAAGAAATGGTCAGGCGCTCTCTCGAGGCGTTGAGGAACCAAAATGTCAAAGCTGCGCGAGTGGTAATTCTCCGGGACGATGATGTTGATAGCCTCGAGAACACCATCACCGCGCACATTCTGCGATCGCTTTCCGATCAACATCCTGTTGCCGTCGACCTCCGATTCTTCCTCTCGGCTCAGAAGATCACCAACGATCTTGAGCGGGTGGCCGACCACGCGGTAAATATTGCCGAATCCGCGATAGCGCTGGCCGACGCCCCTCATGTCAAGCCGCTCGTCAATATCCCGAAGATGACGGACATCGTTGTCCAGATGCTGAAAGAAGCGATCGACAGCTTTGTCTATCGGGATACCTCTCTTGCGCTCGCGGTCCGGCGGCGGGATGATGAAATCGATGAACTGCACAAACTTGTGAGGAGCACGCTCTCTGCCATCGTGAAGGACGAGCCTCACACGTTCGATCGGGCCCTCCATCTCCTCGACGTGAGCACGGACCTCGAACGGATCGCTGATCTTGCCACCAACATCGCCGAGGAAGTCTTCTTCATCACAGATGCAGAGGTGATGAAGCACAAAGAAATCTAGACGGAAAGGAGGAACCTATGCGTTCCCTCATCGTCTTTGCCCTTCTCGTTCTGGTCGCGGCGGTCTCGTATTCCCAAAGCAATGCCCTCGCCCAGGAACACGCTCTCCTCGTGAAGGACTGCAAACTGATCAAGGGCCACGCTGGGCGCGTCGTCGCTGAAGCCAGTGAGCCGGAGCTCAATCGGGACGTGGCCCTGGCCCATGCCGAACAAATCGCCAAGAGTCTCAAGGACATGGAGTGGCATCTCGAACAGGCGCAAAAACTCCTGAAGCCGGATCAGCTCAAACTGGTCAAGCAGCATCATGAACTGCTCGCAAAGTCGTGCGAGACCCTTAAGAAGAACTCGGAGAGTCTGGAAAAAGAACTGAACAAATCCAATCCGGATCGGTTGACGGTCAAGAAGCTCGCGACCGCACTGCGCCAGGAGATGACAACGGCTTCCGGATACCATGACGCCCTGCGTGCCAAACTGGGCATCAAGTAGCAACGTATCGTACTCATCCGATGAACACCTTTGTTCCCTACGACGCGAGATCAGACAATGCCGACGTACGAATATCGCTGTCACCAATGTGACCACAGATTCACCGAGACGCTCACGATTGACGAGCACGAAAAGAACCCTACTCCACCATGTCCGAAATGCAAGAGCTCGGAAGTCAAGCAGGTCTTTTCCGCCGTCTCGGTGGTAACGAGCAAGAAGAGTTGAACTCAATCTCGTGATCGTTGAAGTCCTTGTGGTCCACGATGAGTCGCTTCCCTCACCGACTCACCGTCACACCATTATGTCAACCCGCAACCTCTCCACCACCTCATACCGTATGCCGACGGAATCTCTTGCCGCCTCGCACCGACATCTTCACTTGCTAGTCGACGTTGTGCCTCCTATATTGTGCGTCGACATTGCTTCCCCCTGACAATTAGCAACAACTGCGGACGATTCCATGCGCAAACGCGTCTTGATTCTCTGCACCGGCAATTCCTGCAGAAGCCAAATGGCTGAGGGAATCCTCCGCTCGATCGATCCCGACTTGGAAGTCTACTCCGCCGGGACGTTTCCCGCATCGACGGTACAGTCGCGCGCGATTCAGGTTCTTGGAGAAATCGGCATCGACATTGGTGACCAGAAACCGAAGTCCGTCCATCAGTTCGTCGACCAGCCGATCGATTTCCTCATCACCGTCTGTGACGACGCAAGGGAAAGCTGTCCCACGTTCCATGGCGACGTGGGAACTCGAATCCACTGCGGATTCGACGATCCTTCCTTTGCGACCGGATCGGAAGAGCACGTGATCTCGGAGTTTCGACGCGTGCGCGACGAAATCCAGCGACGGCTCAGTGAACTCTACACGCTCGTAATCAATCCACAAACCAATGAGCGGGACAGAACCCCTCGGCAACGATGAATCCAACATTGCAGGTTGAACCGGATTCCTTCCGCAAGCGAACAGTCATGGAAATCGGGCTTGAGATCGCATCTCTCGCCGGACTGCTCTATTCATACGTTTTGGCCATCGTTCCGCCGGAAGGGTCGGAGAATTCGTATCCGGTGCACTTCGGAATTACCGGAGAACCGGATGCATGGGGATCGAGCACAGCCATGTTCCTTCTCCCGATCCTTGGTACGATCTTCTATCTTCTCTTAACGATACTCCGTCGGATGCCGCACAAGTTCAACTACCCGGTGCCGTTGAGTGAGCGGAATGTTCAGCGGCAAGTCCGACTCGCTCTGTTGACGCTCGCCTGGGTGAAGCTGGAACTCGTCTGGTCATTCACCTATATCCACGCGAGGTCGATTGATGTAGCAGCTGGACTCTCCGCCGGACTGGGATCATTCTTCCTCCCGCTCTTTCTCGGCATCATTGTTGGGACGGCAGCAATCTATTTTCTCCTCGCCTTCCGTTCTCGATAGTGAGAGAGTACGCCTCCTTGTTGATCCTCCGTGGGTCCTTTCGTTCCGACTTCTCATGATTGACAACTGCCTTTCCAGAACATGTCGTGTTGGGTTTGACATTCATCGCAGAAATGTCTAAATATTTTTCATTGCCACTGCGATTTGAATCATTCATTCCTCACGCAGACGGAAATCCACATGCATACGCGAGAATTGATTGACGAGTTTCTCCGTCAGAAGCGGATTGCCATGATCGGTGTTTCACGCAATCCGAAAGACTTTAGCAGAAACCTTTACCGTGAGTTGCTGCGGCGTCGCTATGAAGTGATCCCGATCAATCCCTCCGCCCAGGAGATCGACGGACATCCATGCTATCCCCACATCTCCGATATCCGCCCCCCAATCAAGACAGTACTTCTCATGACTTCCCGGAAGGTATCGACAGCGGTGCTGCGGGAATGTGCCGATCGAGGCGCTGATCTCGTATGGCTCTACGGAATCAATGGAGAACAAGACGTCGATCCAGCGGCGCTGCAGTTCTGTAGGGATCATGGGATAGGTGTCATTCCGGGATACTGCCCGTATATGTTCCTCGAACGGGCGGCGTTCTTCCACCGCATTCACGGCTTCGTCGCGAAGCTCGTCGGAAAATATCCGCAGCATCATCGACCTGCATGAATCATCTCTCACAACAATCCATATTCGTTACTATGCGCGCCGACACTCTCTTGATACTCAGTCTCACACTGTGTTCTCTGCAGAACTTACTCCCGCAGACGGCTGACGAGATTATTCGCCGTTCCGAGGATGCCATCAAGGGAGAATCCAGTTATGGGACGTTCAGGATGACGGTCGTGACCGAGGACTTCACCCGGACGATGGAAATGGACAGCTGGTGGGTTGGGAATGAAAAGGCACTGATCGTCATCAAGTCGCCGAAGCGCGACGCCGGGAACAAGACACTTAAAGTCAACAACGAGCTCTGGATGTATCTTCGCAACACCGAGACAACGATCAAGATTCCTCCCTCCATGATGCTTCAGTCCTGGAACGGTTCCGATTTCACGAACGACGATCTCGTTCGCGAATCGAACATCACCAAGGATTATGCAAAGAAGATCGTTGCCGAAGAGCAGATCGAAGGCGAAGGTTGCTGGAAGATCGAGCTCATCCCCCATCCCCAGGCCCCGGTCGTCTGGGGGAAGCTGGCGTATTGGGTTCGGAAATCCGACTTCCTTCCCGCCCGCGTCGATTTCCATGACGAAAAGGGGGAGCTCATCCGCACCATGCTCTACTCCAACCATCGCGTGCTCGGTGGAAGGAAACTCCCGACCAAATGGAGTATGATCAATCAGAACAAGAAGGGGAATCGGACGGACTTTGAGATTCTCGATGTGAAGTTCGATGTCAGAATCAGTGATCGGATCTTCTCATTTCGCGAACTGGAACGCGGGAGCTACTGATGAAGCTTCTCTTGAAACTCGCGTGGCGAAACATCTGGCGCAACAGGCGCCGCTCCATCATCACGATCACGACGATCACCTTTGCCGTGATGCTTTCCGTGACGATGCGCGGTGTCCAGCTCGGGACCTATGAAGTGAATATCCGCCACGTCGTGGAGGTCTTCTCGGGCTACATGCAGATTCAGCATCCGGGGTACCAGAGCAATCCGTCGCTCCAAAAGAACGTACGGTACGATGCCGCGATCAGAGAAATCCTCGACGCCGAACCTCTGGTGACCAGCTATACGCCGCGCATCGCCGCCGATGGCCTCGTGAGCTTCGGAGAAAATTCCCTCGGGGCCGCAATGATCGGGATTGATCCTCAACGCGAAGCGCGTACCTCACAGATGATGAGCCGAATCAATGAGGGATCGCTCTTCGAATCCGATACGTCGCTCTCTGTCGTGGTCGGATACAAGCTCCTCCAGAATCTCAAGGCAGCGATCGGTGACGAAATTGTCGTCCTCGCTCAGGGATACGATGGGTCGCTGGGCAATATGAAGTTCAGGATTTCCGGCACGGTGAAAACGGGTTCACCGGAATTCGACGGAATTGCGGTCTTTATGGGTCTGAAGAGCGCACAGGATCTTCTGGCATTCTATGGTCGCGCAAGCGTCGTGGCCATCATGGTGGACGGACTCCGGGATCTCCCGGATGCCTACGATCGACTCAAGGAGCCGATCGAGTCCAGCAACCACGCTCTCCTCAGATGGAACGAAGTTATGCCCGATCTGCAGCAGGCCATCGACCTCGACAACATCAGCGGCATTCTGTTCCTCGGCATTCTGGTGATCGTCGTCGCCTTCGGTATCACCAACACCGTGCTCATGTCGGTCACCGAACGCTTTCGCGAGTTCGGCATCACACTGTCGATTGGAATGCCCCAGAGCACGCTCTTGTCATTGGTGCTTCTGGAATCGCTGATGATCATGCTCATCGGGACGCTGATCGGGAACATGTTTGCCGCGGGCGTGAACTACTATATCGTTCAGAATCCAATCGTCTTCGGGGGCGATTTCGAGGCGATCTATGCGGAGTACGGATTTCTTCCGCGCATCGAATCGACGATGCGCCCGAGCGTCTTTGTCAATTCCACACTCTCGATTCTCGGCGTGTCGCTCCTCGCCATCATCTATCCCCTTGTGAAGGTCTTCAAACTCGAACCGCTGAAAGGAATACGCTACACATGATGCTCCTGAAGCTCGCCCAGCGGAATATTTGGAGGAACAAACGTCGCTCGGTGATCGTGATTGTTTCGGTGGCCGTGGGAATCACCGCCACGATTCTGACCGATACGCTCTCCATGGGGATGATCTTTCAGATGTTCGACAACCAGATCGGATCGCACATCGCACATATGCAGATTCATCGCAACGGCTTTCGAGACAACATGGTCGTCCAGAACTTCATCCCGGACGCCGAGATCGTGGAGCGGGCCATCAAGGAAGAACCGTCGATCGCGGTATACAGCCGGCGCGTCGTCCTCTTCGGGCTGCTCAGCAGCGCAAACACCTCCGCAGGCATCTCGATCATCGGAATCGAACCGACGCAAGAAGCAAAGCTCACGAAGATCAAGTCATCGATCGTCTCGGGCTCCTATCTCACCGGATCCCCCAACGAGATCGTGATCGGACGGAATCTCGCCGAGAAGCTCGGGGTGGAGCTGGGCGACAAGGTGGTGGCCCTCTCTGCGACTCTCGATGGACATGTTGGTTCGGATGTCTTCCGCATTGTTGGGGTGTTCGAGACCTTCAGCTCCGAGTTCGACAAGGTATACGCCTATGTTCCTCTCGAGGGGGCACAGAAACTCGTTGGACTCGGAAATCGGATCTCTGAAATTGCCATCCTCACCACCGATCGGAACACCGTTGGTATGAGTAAGGAGGCGCTCCAGGATCGTCTCGGGGATGAATATGAAGTGTTGTCTTATGTCGACCTGATCCCATTGATTCTTGTTCAGATTGATATGTACCAGCAATCGATGATTGTGTTCTACGCAATCATCGGCATCGCGTTGATCCTGGGAATTGTGAACACGATGCTGATGTCAGTCTTCGAGCGGATCCAGGAAATCGGCGTTCTGATGGCCATTGGACTGAGCAACGCCAAGATATTTTCGATGATCCTCATCGAGGCCCTCTCGCTCGGCATTCTCGGGACGGGGGCGGGATTCGTCGCTGGTGTTCTGATCTACCTCCCGTTGGCATCGTACGGAATCGATTTGAGCGCGTTCTCCGAAGGATTGAAATCGTTCGGCACCGGCACCGTCATCTATCCGGTTTTCACGGCGACGGGTGTCCTCAATGCGCTCTTTCTCATTCCCTTCATGACGGTGCTGGGAGCGCTCTATCCGGCGTATCGGGCCATACGTCTGCAACCGATCAACGCCATCCGGTTCGTGTGATGAAATCGTGCGGACCGCGCATCGCATCATCTGACACGAGAGACGACATGGAAATCATCAAGACGATCAACCTCGAGAAAACGTACCACGACAACGGCGTACCGGTGCATGCCGTCCGCGGCATCTCGATGACGGTTCATGCCGGCGACTTTCTCGTCATCGCCGGTCCATCAGGATCGGGGAAGACAACGTTATTGAACCTCATCGGAGCACTTGATCTCCCGACGGCCGGAAGTATCTCCTTCGAAGGGGAAGAGCTCAGTTCGATGTCGCGCCGCGAGCTTTCTGCTTTTCGTCTTCACAAACTCGGCTTCATTTTTCAGGCATACAACCTCATCCCCGTCCTCACTGCGATCGAGAATATCGAGTTTACCATGATGCTCCTCGGTATCTCCGAGGAGGAACGCAACGAGAGATCGCTGAACATCATGGAGGATCTCAGAATCGCCGAACTCGCCGACAAACGTCCGAATGAAATGAGCGGCGGTCAACAGCAACGCGTCGCCGTCGCGCGGGCAATCGTGACGAATCCATCCATCGTGCTCGCAGACGAGCCGACGGCCAATCTCGACACGGCAACGGGTTCATCGCTTCTCGATCTTATGGAGAAAATGAACAAGGAGCGAAACATTACGTTCATCTTTTCATCCCACGATCCCCAGGTCATCGAACGCGGTCGAAGACTCTTTGTCCTCCGGGACGGGAGAATCGAGCAAGAAGTCAGCCGGTAGTCGGGCCCAACAAGAACTCTCCCTCACTGCTTATTTATGAACCAACGCTTGTTCCTCCTCATCCTCCTGATGGTGATGATCCCCGGATTCGGGTACTCTCAGGATTGGCTCGAATTCTCCGGCTATGGAAGCGAATTTCCAATCTATCAACGGCTTAACGAGACGCTCGCGCGACTTTCGCGGTCCAAGCAGGACCAGTTCGCCAATGTGGGCCGGATTCGATTGCGCCCTCGCGCCACGCTTTGGAGCGGCGCGTTCTTCTCCCTCGAATACGAAATCATCTCCGCTTACATCGAATCGCCCGTCAACATCTTCACCTCGGGCGACAAGAGCCGCCGACAAATCGTTGATCTGACCTGGAATCCGATCAGCACACCCAATCACTCGCTGGTTCATTTCGTCGACCGGCTTTTTGTTCGACAGAGCCTGGGCGCAATCGAGATCACCCTGGGTCGTCAGCGTATCTCGTGGGGATCAGGGAGATTCTGGAATCCCACCGACCTGTTCAATCCTCTGAATCCAACGGTCTTCAGCAAGATTGAAAAAGATGGAATCGACGGCTTGTTGGTAAAACTCTTCCTGGGGAGCTTCTCCGATCTCTCGGTCGTCTACAATCCGGAAGACAACCTGAAGAACGGAAACGTCGGCGCGAGGATCCGGTCGAATATTTCGGAATTCGATCTGTCGGTGGTGGGCGGAAGGTTTGATGATCGCATGATTGTTGGCGGTGATTTCGCAGGTAATTTCTTCGACGCGGGAATCCGTGGTGAAATTCTTGTGGCATCGTCAAGAAACCGGGACAGACCGGAGTTTTTGAAATACGTGTTCGGTCTGGATCATCAATTTACCCCGGATGTGTACGCGCTGTTTGAATTTCACTTCAACGGCGAAGGAAAATCCGAGACGCAACAGTACGAGATGAGCAGATTGCTGGCGGGAGAGGTTCTGAACGTGGGACGACAATACCTCCTCCTCCAATCGATCATCCTTGTTCATCCGCTGGTGAGTCTATCGGTCGTATCGCTGTCAAACATCGGAGATCGATCCGGCATGCTGGGCGGATCGGTTACCTACGCATGGACGAACGAGTGTACCGTCGGCATGGGGGGACAACTGTTCTACGGAAACGACCTCACCGAATATTGGTACTATCCCAAGACTCTTTACGTTCGAGCCGATCTCTTCTTCTGACGCCGGGTCCAAATCGGCAAAATCTGAATGGGCGCCCTCCCTGCTCCTTTCCTCCGGCGTCATGAACGCCGTTTGATATCTCTGGCAGGCGTGATCCGTTGATGCCGCATGATTCCTCGTGATCCCAGTCATGGTCGGTATCCTCTCTCGAGCCGCGACAGAAAGCCAAAATTTGCGACTGTCCAAAAAGTTTTCGAACTTCCCTGAGCACAGGATCCCGAAGATCCCATTCTCGAAGAAAGGAGTGACCCCATGTTTCTTCCTCCCACACGGGCGACCTCACTTGTCCTCTTCCTCCTCTTTGCCTCCACCACCCTTCTCTCCCAGCCGCGTGATTTGAAAAGCCAGGCGATGACGGCCTTCGTCGAAGAGGACTATGCCCGAGCGATAGAGCTGATCCGCCTCGCCATCACCAGCAATCCCAACAACGCGGAGAACTACTACTATCTCGGTCACTTCCTCCACCAGGAATGCGTCGACGCCGTTCCCAATCCGGATTGCGGGCGCGCGAGGTCTGACGAGATCATCCGCCATATGGAAGAAGCGATCGCACGGAATCCTGGACTTACCGATTCGTACTTCTATCTCGGCCTTGAGCACGGTGTGCGTGCACGGGAGGAACTCTTCAGCGGCAATCCCACCGGTGCGCTGGAACAGCTCCGAATCGCCCGGGCCAAGAACGGGCTCCCCGATTGGCTGATTGAGTACGGAAAAAACGTCCTCCGCTCCTGTGAGCAGAGTTCCATACTATTCACAAGTGGCGACGCCGAGGCAAACGCGATCTTCTATGCCCAAGCGATCGATCGCGTCCGGACGGACGTGACCGTCATTCCGATCCCACTCCTCAATCATCCTGACTTCCTCTTGCAGCTGAAGAGAGGGATTCGAGACTATCTCGTCCCGGCTCCGATGAGCTGGGGTGAGCAACAGATTCTCGCGGGACGACCATACCGATGGAAGACACGAAACATCACGGTCCCCGGAATGGCGGGTCAAATCCTCACCTACCCTGTGACTTCAGACATTACGATGGAGTCACGCACGTATCTTTCTCTCGCCAAGTCCGCGATCATTGACATCATACGCACGAACCGATGGCGCCGATCCATTCATTTCAGCCTGGCGGCGCCCGTGTGGAGCTACAACGATTTGACCCGATCGCTCGAAATCTTCGGTCTCACGTTGCGTTTCGTTCCCGTCGCGGGCAGCGGACAAGGATTTGCGGTGAACGTCGGGCCAACCGAACACGTCCTCCTCGATGCGCTGAATTTCGCCTATCTCCCGACCCTCCGAGATCGCAATTTCGCACAGGCATCGATTCTTCTGAACGGCTATCGCGACGTCTTCCTGCAGCTGATCCAAACGCACATGACGAACGGGAGAAACGCCGAGGCCCGGCGTGCGCTGGATGCGATGGATCGCCATGTGCCGAACGACGTCCTCCCCATGGCCGATGTCTGGATGGAGTTCGTCTCAGGATTGAGACAGCGGCTCAGAGAGTAGCGCCCACGATTCACTTCGCTTTCCCCCGCTCGCGGATTGATGCCTTTTCGGTGGTGTTTGTGGACAAGTTCAGTTAGATTGAATGAGGTCAAAACAGAGACCTCGCGACATCACAGACTCCATTGAACGAGGTAGCCCGCACTGCGATGGAGAAACACATCATCCTCGCCGTTAATCCCGGTTCGACTTCCACGAAGATGGCGTTCTTTGAAGACGACGTCGAGGTTTGCCGGGAGACCCTCCACCACGATGCCAGTCTCCGCGCCCAATTCCCGCGTATTTGGGATCAATTCGAATTTCGTCAAAAAGCAGTCCTCGAATGGTCATTAAGATTTGCCCGTAATCCACACGCGGTCGTCGGCATGGGTGGATTGTTGAAGCCCCTGACGAGCGGTACGTACCGCGTCAGCGAAGCAATGATTGCCGATGCGCGGGCAAATTTTCAGGGGGAACATGCCTCGAATCTGGGATGTGCAATGGCACACGATCTTGCTCGTCACTACGATGTGACGGCCTACGTGGTTGATCCCGTCTCGGTAGATGAGTTTGAGGATGTTGCCCGCTATTCTGGCCATCCTCGTATCGAACGCAAGACGCTTTCGCATGCCCTCAACATCCATGCGACGGCCCGTCAGGCTGCGGTTGAACTCGGCGTGCCGTACAGGGAATCGGCTTTTGTTGTCGCTCATCTGGGAGGCGGAATATCTATCGCCCCGCTTCTCAACGGAAGAATCGTCGACGTGAACGATGCGTCGAGTGACGGCCCGTTTTCCCCCGAGCGGACTGGCGGCCTCCCCCTCCAGCAGTTCATCGGACTTTGCTGTTCCGGCGAACATTCCGAAGCGGAGCTCCGGACGATGGTGATGGGAAAGGGGGGTCTCATGGCCTACCTCGGATCGAACTCCGCCGTGGAGGTTGAACGACGAATCGCTGACGGCGATGCTAACGCGCGCGCGATCTATCAAGCAATGGCATACCAGATCGCCAAGGAAATCGGATCAATGGCAACGGTGCTTCGCGGCTCACTCCGCGCCGTCGTGCTCACCGGAGGATTGGCCTCCTCACAACTCCTCGTGTCCTGGATCTCTGAGCGTGTGCGCTGGATTGCCCCGGTTCTCGTCTATCCGGGCGAGAATGAAATGCGCGCTATGGCATTGGGAGTACTTCGGGTCCTTCGCGGCGATGAACAAGCATTGGAGTATTGAAATGAAACAGACGTTGATTTCGGATTTTGAGGAGCTTCTTCGGGTTGCCGGTTCTCTGACCAAACGGTGCGTCGCCGTCGTGGCCGCAGATCATTCTGCAACACTTGAGGCGGTCGCGGCAGCGAAGACCGCGCTGAAGAGTGATTTCTTGCTCACCGGATCACGCAAGACGATTGAGGAGGGACTGGCCGCCCATGGACTCGCCGCCGATGGAATTGAGATTGTGGATGCCAAGCAGCCGGACCGGCTCATTGCTCCTGCGCTCGAAGCGCTTCGCGGAGGGTCAGCCCAGATACTCCTGAAGGGGAAAATCGACACCACAACACTGATGAAGGCGGTGCTCGCCCGTGACAGCGGCCTGCGCATCGGAAGATTGCTCAGCGATATTGTTCTGTTTCAGTACGCGCGCACATCGGCGAACAAATTCCTCATGATCACCGACGGCGGGCTGAACGTTCTGCCTGATCTCCCTGCCAAGAAAGAGATCATCGAAAATGCTGTGCAAGTCGCACACGCGCTGGGAAATTCAAATCCCAAGGTGGCTGTTCTCTCGGCAACCGAGTTCGTCCTGCCCGACATTCCTTCCACCGTCGATGCCGCCCTCCTCGCGAAAATGAACCGACGGGGCCAGATCAAGGGATGCATCGTCGACGGACCATTCGCGCTCGACAATGCCCTCTCGGCGGACGCAGCCGACACCAAGAACATCAGTTCGCCCGTCGCAGGACAGGCAGATATCCTTGTGGCGCCGAACATCGAAAGCGCCAACATGCTTGCGAAGAGCACAACATTCTTTGCCGGACTTCGCCTCGCCCACGTCGTCATGGGGGCAAAGATTCCCATTCTCATCCCATCGCGGTCCGATAAGAGCGACGCAAAACTTCTGTCGATTGCCCTCGGAATGGTGATGAGCGAATACCTCACCCACAACCCCCCAGACACCGACCACGATTGAAATAGACCATGTATCAATTCGAACATGTGCTGTGCCCGACAGACTTTTCCGATTCGTCGATCGAAGCGATCCGATTTGCGCAACATGCCAGTCGGGTTTTCGATGGCACCCTCACCCTCCTATTCGTCGACACCTTTGAGAAGACGCCGCAGGGGTTTTTTGAACGCGATGAGCAGAAGATTCGCACCCGTCGGATTCAGACCGAGGAATTTGCCGAATCGAAGTTTTCCGAGATCATCAAGGGGGTGAATCTGTGCCCTGAGCGAACGCGCACGGTTGTGCGGTTCGGAACAACATACAAGGAGATTATCGAGGAGGCCGAATCGGGACCCTACTCCACGATCGCGTTGGCAACGCAGGGAATCGGCTACTCATCTCCCCATCTCATTGGAAGAACCGCGGAACGAATTGTCCGCCTTTGTCGTACCCCTGTCATCACCATCCGGGCCCAAAAGAAAAAGTCCTTCGGCGAGATCAAGACTATCCTGTGTCCCACCGATTTTTCGGAGTACGGCAATTACGCCCTGCCGTATGCTATTTCCCTTGCTCACCGGTATGCAGGCACCCTCATTCTCCTCCACGCGACCGACCTCACGGTCACCAATCCGGACAAACTGATCGATCGATTTCCCGATCCCAGTCTCTACCATGAATCTGCAAACGAGATTCCGATCGAACGGCTCGTGGGCAGAGACGTGGAACCGGAGAACACGATTGAACGCGTTGTCATGGAACGTGGCATCGACCTGATCGTCATGGGCACGCACGGAGCCCGGGGCCTCCGTCGCGTCCAGATCGGCAACACGACGGAAGAGGTTATCCGCCGCGTCTCCGCGCCGGTTCTCTCCATCACGCATCCGATCCATCGGTCCGTTTTTCCCCGCCGTTTCCAGGAAGAATACGATCAGAAGCGACAGCAGTGAGGATCTGCGGTTCCTCGCCTTCGCGAATCCTCGAGGTCATGGCATGTATCCAATCATCTGAACGGCTGTCGTCGCGAATGCGCACTTGTTCCTTCGTGAGTCGCAAGGCGTCAGCCGTTGCAACACGCACATTCATGTTCAGGATGAGCATCACCCATGGCAATCATTTCGGCCGACGTCTTCATCGAGGATCTTGTCGAACAACATCGGCAGCTGTTCGCCACTTGATGCAGAAGGGAATTCGCTGCATCGTCTGCGGCGATCCCATTTGGGGGGACGCTGGAAAGTGCCGCACGCGAAAAGGGATTCACCGATCGTGAGATTGCAGTGTCTGTCGAAGAGTTGAATGATCTCTCACGCTCTCGCACATGAAGCGCTCGCGTCCTCGCTCGAAGACTATCGCTTGAGAATCCGGGAATCCTACTCCATACCGTTCTTCTCCTCGTCAGGTGAATCGCGTCGCTGTTGCTTTTCTCTCGTTTTTCGGTTATTTTGGCCTTGCCTGTGGAGAGAAGATGACCAGCCGTTGGTCATTTTTTGTCTCTGACGTCGGAAGGCGGGGTAGCTCAGCTGGTTAGAGCGCCGGAATCATAATCCGTAGGTCGTGGGTTCGAATCCCTCCCCCGCTACTGCCGGAATTCTTGATCTCAACGCGATTGGGATCAAGAATTTTTGTATGGAGGTGGACCTATGAACGCCGTGACTCATACCTTCGAGAGTGCGTTTGTCGAATTCGTTACCCGACATGAGCTCATCCTCCGGGGTGACCGCATTCTCCTTGGCGTGAGCGGGGGGATCGATTCGATGGTACTCCTCCACCTGCTCTTGACGCTTGGTGAGCGGATGGATATTGACCTACAGCTGGTGCACATCAATCATCGACTTCGCGGAGACGAGTCTGATGGGGATGAACAATTTGTCAGGGAATACGCGAAGCGGTTAAGTCTCCCGATACATGTCCAATCTGTCGAAACCGCGATGTTCTCGTCCGAAATGGGATACTCGATACAGGAAGGTGCGCGCCTGCTCCGATACCGCGCATATGAGGAAATTCGATCCCGGATCGGGGCCCATCGGATCGCCACGGCCCATCACTATGACGACAATGCGGAAACGGTGCTGATGAACATTCTGAGGGGATCCGGATTGCGCGGCCTCTCGGGGATTCCCGTGAGTCGCGATGACGGAACGATCATCAGACCGCTTCTCTTCGCCCGGCGTTCGGAAATCGAGGCGTACGCGCACGATCGGAAGATCCCGTATCGGATTGATTCATCGAACGCGTCTTCTCGCTATATGCGCAACGTCGTGCGGCAATCCATCATTCCCATGCTCCAGCGTGAGAGTGAATTGGACGTCGCTGACACGTTGAACAAGATCGCGGAGTTCACCGGCTCGGTCCGACGAAGAGTTCAGGAAGAAACCGACTCCGTCTACAATCAAGTTGTCGCAGTCGATTCCGAGGGAAACACCGAACTGAATATCTTGTCTTTCCTCGAGTACCCCTCCTATCTTCAAGAGGAGGTGCTCCGACGTATTCTGGAGAATCTCACGCTCGAGCCATCGATTGACCAGGTGGAAGCGATCCGAAGATTGTGCCTCCAATCGACCGGCCGATCGATTTCACTCTCCAGGAGCCATCATGTCCTCAAAGACCGGGATTCGTTGTGGTTTCGTCCCGTCTCCGGACGCTCGACGTACCGTATCGATCTCGAAGTCGGGCAAACTGTTACCACAGATGAATTCAGTTTTTCCAGCACAGTCCTGAAGGAGCCTCCCGGCGCATTCGGCTCAAATCCGCAACGGGAGTATGTTGACGGAGATCTCCTCGGTTCTCACATCACCCTGCGGAATTGGCTTGCCGGAGATTGGTTCACGCCGTTCGGGATGACCTCAAAGAAGAAGCTCAGCGATTTCTTTGTCGACGAGAAGGTACCGTTGTTCAAGAAGCACAGCACCCCCGTTCTTGAATCGTCGACCGGAGAAATCGTCTGGGTCTGTGGTATGCGGCTCGACGATCGGTTCAAGGTGACGCCAACGACGGCGAGAGTTGTACAACTGGACTACTCCCCACTGAAACAGGATCGACCATGACAGACCATATCGTGATCAACGGAGACCGATTCGATCTCTATCTGACCGAAGAACAGATTCTTGGTCGAGTGAACGAGCTGGCCGCACAGATCAATGCCGACTATGCAGGCAAGGTCCCGATCTTCATCGGCATCCTCAACGGCTCGTTCATCTTCTTCTCCGATCTCGTTCGCGAGATTACCGTAGATTGCGAAGTCGACTTCCTCAAGCTCTCAAGCTATGGCGACGCCAAGATTTCGTCGGGAGAGGTGCGGCTTCTCAAAGACCTCAACTGTCAGGTGGAACACCGGGACATCGTGATCGTCGAAGACATTGTGGACTCGGGTCTTTCTATCGACTTCATCAAGAAGCTCATCGTGAGGGCGAACCCATCCTCCTTTCGTGTTGTTACATTGTTGATGAAGCGCGATGTGGCAAAGATCGATTTTCCAATCGATTATGTGGGATTCGAGATACCACCCGAATTCGTGATCGGATACGGATTGGACTACGCGCAAAAAGTTCGTAACTTACGTAGCATTTATCGGCTTTCGAAGGCAGGCGCGGTGGCACCGGCATCATCGGCGCGATAGACAGGAGTATTGTACGATGCAAAGAAATTGGCAGAATCAAAATTCAGGCGGTGAGAATTCGCCCGACGGCTCAAAACGACGAATTCCCCCGCAACGCTCGCCTCAGAAGAAGAATCAAAAACCTCCGCGGGAAGATGAATTCAACTGGAACCGCGTGGGACGGGTGATCGCGAGCTGGCTTGGCATCCTCCTCGCGGTCTTCGTGATCATGTATGCCTTTCGCAGTACCGAAGAAACTGAGCACGAGATCTCCTTCAATGCCTTCCAAGGGCTCCTCGCCGACGGCAAAATCTCTGAGGCAACCATCAAGAAGTCAAGTTTCAACGACTACGACCTCCATGGCAAGCTCACCTCGGCGACTGATGTCGTGACGGTATCGGGCAAACAGGTTCGGAATGCCACGCGCATCGTCCTCACGCTCCCCTATTCGAACATCGATAACAGACTCATCGACGAATGGAATGCGAAGGGCCTCAAATTCACGATCAGCAAAGAAGACAATACGTGGTTCAATGCACTGATCAGCTTTCTCCCGTGGATTCTGCTGATCGCCGTGTGGGTGTTTCTCTTCAGGCGGATGCAAGCGGGATCGGGGGGAACCAAAGGTCTCTTCAGTTTCGGCAAGAGTCGCGCAAAGCTCCTGACCGAGGGGGGGATTAAGGTTACCTTCAAAGATGTCGCGGGTGCAGACGAAGCAAAGGTCGAATTGCAGGAGATTATCGAGTTTCTCAAGGACGCAGCAAAGTTTCAGAGGCTGGGAGGGAAGATCCCCCGGGGCGTCCTCCTTCTCGGTCCGCCGGGAACGGGAAAGACCCTGCTGGCACGGGCAATCGCCGGGGAAGCAGGCGTCCCGTTCTTTTCGATCAGCGGTGCAGACTTCGTCGAGATGTTTGTCGGTGTCGGTGCGAGCCGTGTTCGGGATCTGTTTGATCAAGGAAAGAAGAATGCGCCGTGCATCATCTTCATAGACGAAATCGATGCCGTGGGCCGACATCGAGGTGCGGGATTGGGCGGCGGACACGATGAGCGCGAGCAAACCCTCAACCAGCTCCTGGTTGAGATGGACGGATTTGAACAGAACAGCGGTGTCATCATTATCGCCGCGACGAACCGACCGGATGTGCTCGATCCTGCGCTGCTGCGACCGGGCAGGTTTGATCGGCAGGTTGTCGTCGATCGTCCAGACGTCAAGGGGCGCGAAGGGATCTTCCAGGTCCACACCAAGCATATCCCCCTCGATACGGATGTCAAACTGGAAGTCCTCGCGAAGGGCACGCCCGGACTGGCCGGCGCGGACATCGCGAATCTCGTCAACGAAGCCGCTCTGCTCGCCGCACGCCAGAACTGCTCCGTTGTCAGCATGCGGCATTTTGAGGAGGCAAAAGACAAGGTGATGATGGGGATGGAGCGAAAATCCCTTATCATTTCCGATCGGGAAAAGAAAGTGACGGCGTATCACGAAGCCGGACACGTCCTTGTCGCAAAATTTCTCCCCGAAGCCGATCCGGTGCACAAAGTCACGATCATTCCTCGCGGCCGCGCACTCGGCGTCACCACGTATCTCCCGATCGACGAGAAGCATACCTATTCCCGTGACTACCTCGAAACAATGATCACCTATGCGCTCGGGGGCAGAGCGGCCGAGTCGCTGGTCTTCAATCAAATCACAACCGGGGCCGGCAACGACATCGAGCGCGCAACGGAGATCGCACGCAAAATGGTGTGTGAATGGGGAATGAGTGACAAACTCGGGCCTCTTGCCTACGGAGCCAAAGAGGAAGAGATCTTCCTTGGACGCGAGATCACGCGATCCCGAAACTTCAGCGAACAGACAGCAATTGCAATTGATGCAGAGGTGAAGCGAATCGTCACCCGCTGCATGAAGAGAGCGGAGAAGATCCTCAAGGAGAACATGAGCACGCTTCACAAGCTCTCGAACGCGTTGCTGGAGCGGGAAATCCTTGACGCGGAGGAAATCGGTAAGATCATGAAGGGTGAACGCCTTCCCCCCGGCGTCAGAGACTCAAACAGTCACGGATCAACGGCCGAAAAAGTCCAGACCGATCCCGGAAACACCGCTGAAGTGACTCGGGAGGAGGCGAGTCCGGCTACCCCCACGACCAGACAGAAAAAATCTTCATGACCTCTGAGTTCCCCCGTCGGGACGCCGGTTCCGAGGTTCTCTCAGAACGGGCGGATCCCCTCCACCATGCGGCAACGATTGACTTCAAAGCTGAGGTCATTCGGAAGGGAATCCACTTCTGCTCGCTCTCCATACCGACAATCTACTACTATATCTCGCGCGAACTTGCCCTTCAGATTCTCGTACCTGTGACGCTGGCATTCCTTATCGCGGATGTCGCCCGGTACTATATCCCTGCCGTCTCCCGCTGGTTCTATACATGGTTTGGGTGGCTGCTGCGGCGTCATGAGCAGGATGGCAACAACAAGAAGCTTAATGGTGCGACCAATATCCTCCTCTCCGCGGTGCTTTGCGTTCTTGTCTTTCCCAAAATCATAACAGTCAACGCCTTCGCGATCTTGATTATTTCTGACAGCACCGCCGCACTCGTGGGACGGCGATTTGGAAAACGCCGGCTCTTCAAGAAGAGCCTCGAAGGTGCACTGGCCTTCTTTGTTTCAGCTCTTCTTGTCGTTCTTGTTGCCCCGAAGCTTGAGGGTCTCTCTCTTGAGTATGTGATTGGCGCCGCGGCGGCATTCGTCGGAGCGCTCGTCGAAACCGGATTCAACAAGGTTGACGACAATATCGCCATTCCTGTGAGTATCGGCGCAACGATGTGGTTGTTATACACGCTCCTTCTCCCCTCTCTCGATCTTCACGGGATAATCTGAGGAGATGGACATGAAACCAAATGTGACATTCTGGATACTCCTTCTGATCGCGGCAACGCAGCTCGGAGGGATGAGCTGTCAGGTTCCAAAGCCGGTGGCAATTGGAGAAGATGATGAGATCATCGTCTTTGCCGATGATACGACGTGGGGATCGATGAGGCAATTGCTGCGTGAAGTTCTGGAGGATACGGTGTTTACACCGCAGCCGGAGCGATGGTTTGTCCTTCGGCGAGAACCGTTTGATCAGTATGCAGCATTTGAGAAATACAAGAACAGGGTTGTGGTAGGAACCCTCGACGGCACGGGACCCGTCTCGGAGTATGTCATTGCGTCGCTCGATGCCAATGTCCGCGCGAAAGTGGAAGCCGGAGAAGAAGCCGTCATCAACAAGTATGATTCCAGAGCCCGCAACCAGCTCTTGATGTTCTTGATCGGAGCCGATCTGAAGACTCTCGAGGCCTCCGTCCGACTCAGGTCTCAGGATATCCTCTACTTCTTCAAGAAGATGATGCTTCGTTGGGAACTCCTGGAAATTGAATCGCGGCGCCGATATGTCAAAACGGAAATCCAGGATGACCTGCAACGGAAGTACGGATGGTCGATCATCGTTGCACACGATTACTTTGTCGCGATCGATTCGGCTTCAGCCAAATTCTTCTGGATGCGGCGTGCGAATCCGGCCGATCTGGAACGCTGGATCTTCGTGCACTGGATCGATTCTGCCGACGTTCGAAAGCTCGATGAATCGTATGTCCTTGCCGTGAGAGATACAATCACGAAGAGGTTCATGCGAACAGTCGAGGATGATGCGTTCGTCCAGATTGCTCCCTACAACCTGCGCATTGATAAGACGAGCTTTCAGAACCGATTTGCGTATGAAACGAGAGGGAATTGGAGATTCAGCGACAAGAGCGGTGGTGGGCCGTTCGTGAACTACACGTTTTATGATGATTCATCCCGGAGGATCTACATGCTGGACGGCTCGATCTTTGCACCACGTGTGGAGAAGAAGAAGCTGATCCTGCAGGTCGATGGGCTCCTCAACACGTTTCAATCGGGCAAGTCCGAGACAAAGTGAAGTCCGACTGTCGGGGAGTGTCATTGAAGAATATCGATTGGGAAGGGTAATCGGCCAGGGGAATGTCGCCGCAGCGGGTGTCACGCGACGGAATGCATCGCTCGGCAGCACGTGTCGCTCTCTCGCTTGCTCAAAGGCAGTCCACCCTCCTCATCTTGCCTGCTTCGAAATTCCGCTTCGGTTGTCCATCCCCCCTTGGACTCGTCAGACACGATGGCACACTTCCGCCTCCGTGAGAAGCATTGTACAGTTTTGTTTCATGATGTCGGTGAGATCGGCCGGGACGATCGGTTTCGTCAAGACGGCAGTTGCGCCGGCGAGCCGGAGTGCCTCCTTGCTCGCGAACGAATCTTCTCCCGTTACAAAGATCACCGGAACGGCGTCGCCCCCCGGGGTCTCCCTGAGCACACGGATGAATTCGAATCCATCCATCGACGGCATTCGGTAGTCTGACACAACAACGAGAGGTCTGTGATTCTCAACCATCTCGAGCGCTTCTTTCCCGTCCGACGCATGCAACACCTCGACGTCTCGGAATGCCCGCCGGACATAGAGGGAATGCAGAGCTCGAACCCCCTGTTCATCATCCACGATGAGGATCTTCGGACCCTCCTGGCATGAGTACTTGGGGAAGGAGAGAAGGAATGTGGTTCCCTGTCCCTCTTCGCTCTCCACGTCGATGCGGCCGGAATGCTTCTGCATGATTTCCAAGCAGACAGGCAGTCCCAATCCCGTCCCCGGTTCCCCGTTGGTCCCCTTTCTCGTATACTTCTCTTCGATCTTGAAGATCTTGTGCAGGTCAGCCTGCGGAATTCCGATACCCGAATCGCGAACGCCGATTGTCCACATATTGTCTCTTTGTTGAACCGAGAAGATCCTTACGCTCCCGCCCGTCGGAGTAAATTTCAATGCGTTGCCGACAATGTTATTCATCACCTGCGCGAGCATGTTCTCGTCTCCGCGCGTGATCAGATCCCTCTCGACCACCGATTCCAGATTGATTCCTTTCTGGAGAGCGATTCCTGAGAGCGACGCCAGACATCCCATCGCGAGATCGTGGAGATCGACCTCTTTGACGTCCATATTGATGCGGTTGGTTTCGAATCGCGACCAGTCGAGCAACTTGTTGACAAGACCTAATTGCTGCTGAGCAGAAAGCCGGATATAGTTGAGATATTCGGTCCGTTCGTCCGCACCGAGAGATTCTCCTTCATCAATCAGGATATCGCAGAACCCGAGAATGCTGCTGAACGGAGATCGGAGGTCATGAGACAGAATGGAGAACAGCTTGTCTTTTTGTGCATTGAGTCTCTTCAGGGAATCCTCGGACGCCCGGAGGGCATCAATGTATTGTTGGAGCTTGCGTTCGAGGGCCTTCCGTGCGGAGATGTCCTCCAGAATTCCCTCAAACATCAGCACATTTCCAGCATCATCCAGGATCACACGGGAATGCTCCAGGACGGTGATCGCTCTACCATCTTTGCGACGGAGCATGAGTTCAACGTTTGAACATTTCCCTGATTCCCGAAGAAGATCCGCCAGTTTTGCACGGTCTTCCGGATCGACGTACAGTGTTGACAGGTTGACCTTTGCCAGATCCTCAAATGATTCGTAGCCGAGCATTTGGAGCAATGCCGCGTTTGCCGCGAGGAATCTTCCATCCATTGTGGTCTGGAACATCCCTTGAACAGCATTGTCAAAAATACTATGGTATCGTGCTTCGCTCCTGCGGATTTCCAGCTCCATCTCCTTGCGCTCGCTGAAATCCTGAAGTGCAGAGCGAATGCCGATGATGTCTCCGTTTGAATTCCTCAGGAGGACATCGGTGATCAACAGCGGCAGAAGTGTGCCATCCTTGCGCACAAATGTCCGCTCATACGGATGCAAAGGGACTCGTCCCGATATCTTTTCCTGAACTGCCGACTGCGAAACCTTCTTCTCCACGAGAAATTCCCAGGGGTGTCGACCGATCATCTCCTCTGCGGCATAACCCAGCATATTGAGTTCAGTCTGGTTAACGGCAACAATTCTCCCCTGAAGGTCGATTTCGTGATACGCAACCGGTGCATGATCAAAGGAATCGCGGAATCGGCTCTCGCTCTCCTCCCGTTCGCGCTCTGCCTTGCGCTGTGCTGATACATCACGAACGATCATGAGCAGGAATTTCAGTCCGTCATCGAGATGGACAAACGAACCCGAGACTTCGAGATCGAGTGTGCGCCCAGTCCAGAGGCGCAAGCGGTGCTTCGCCATCGGACTGAGTTTGGTGGCCTTGAATCTGCGACGGTAAGCTTCGACGAGTCGAGCGGGATCTGCCCCGTCACTCCACAACGTGACGAACGATTTGCCGATCAGGTCACTCTCTCGCTTCTCCATAATTCCGCAAAACGCCTGATTCACTGCCACGAGGATTCCGTTTTCGTCACTGAGTACGAGACCGTCAGTCGATGTGCTCCAGAGGACAGTGAGGAGCGCGTCGCCAAACAGCTCACTGGAACGACTCTGCGGTGATGTGTTCTGCCGGTGGGGATAAAGGGAAAAGACTGGAGCCAGATCGGGGACTTGGGAAGCCTCTGGCGAATGCGCTCTCACGCTCATCGTTGATCTCCGGGAGATAAATTTCTCTTCTCCCGGGGGACAAGCGACATGCCCCTCTTTTCGTTAATACCTATCAAAAATGGCAGAAATTGTGGTGTTCGGAATGTAAATTCTACAAATGACGGAATTTGGCATGCTCACCATTCGACCGAGACCGATCGGGTTACTCCTGATCGATCGAGATATCGGACATGTCCGCTATGTCTCCCGTACGCCACGATATCCCGGAGCACACCGACGTCGTTCTCACAATATGCGGCGAGTTCCTCCAGACGCCCCGCCTTCCACCAACGGATAGCAGCGAGGCCATCAGCGGTTTTTTTGCGTCCGAGCGTCGCGGAGGCTAAGGCATCGAGACTGACGCGATGTCCCAGGCGTACGGTAAGATCCACGAGAACGTCAAATGACTTGCTTCGCAGGATTCTGACATCACCGTAGAAGGAGAGAACACGTGAATCGAAGTTGTCTCCATTGAAACTGACGATCCTGGCAAATGAGGTCAGGTACTCAATCAGCTCTTTCACCGAAGATTCATCCCAACGGCGAACGCCATGGCGCGCACACCAGGTAACAGCGAGGGCGACACGCATCAAATGCGAGTTCTGCCAGCCTCCGACATCGTCAGCCGAGAGCTGTGTCTCGAGATCGTAGAACACCTCACTGGCTGGATCTAACAAGGCCGAATCCGGAATCATTCTTTCGCAATAAGAGGTTGTTCAGGGATGTGAACTTCCGGTTTCCGTTGGAACCGTTTGTATACCTCGACGGACATCACAAACCCGAGAACCATGAGCAAGACGGCGATGATCGCCAGCGCATAGTTCGCTGTCGGGATATATTGCCAGACGAGCTGGTAGAAGAGCGCCGCCTCTGTGGTTGCAAGCATGAAGATTGCGGGGATCAACGTATATGTTGTCGCCTTCTTGAAACCAAAGAGATAAGATGACACAACCATCAGCGAGAGTGCGCCGATGAGCTGGTTTGCGGCACCGAATGCAGGCCAAAGCACTCGCCAGCCATTGCCCAAGGTAAGGATGTAGGCGACCACGAGGCCCGCGAGTGTTGCGAGATACTTGTTCCTCATTGCCGGGATCTTTTGGCCGAGGCTCTCCGTCATCACATATCGTGTCAGGCGCGCGCAGGTATCCAGCGTTGTGAGGATGAACGTATTGAGCATCAGGATGCCAAAAGCAATTCCGTAGGCGAGCGGGATGCCGATACTTTCCATGGCTCGCCCCATCGCGGTCCCAAAGGTGATGTTCGCTCCCTTATTCGCAAGTAACGTACCGAACACGTATCCGCTGAGTTCATCAACAGGCACGTCGTTCCAGAAGAGAACGCTCGACATGAGCAATACGACGATCATTGCCAGGGCTCCTTCGGTGAGCATACCTCCGTATGCGATCAGCCGGCCGTCCATTTCACGTCGAAGCTGCTTCGCCGATGTCCCGCTGGCAACGATTGAGTGAAATCCCGATATCGCACCGCACGCAACGGTGATAAAGAGAATCGGCCACAGCGGCATGCCCTGTGCGCTCGCGAATCCCGTGAATGCCGGCCCATTGATTTCCGGTTGCATCACAAGCAATGAAACGAACGCGAGTCCTATCCCCGCGATGAGGATATACATGGAGAGATAGTCGCGCGGCTGGAGAAGAACCCATACGGGTATCGTTGACGCAACGAGCGAATAGAGAAGGGCCGAGATGAGCCAGAAATCGAAGCTCGCATAGATCGGAACCATGTCGCCGAGCAAGATGAGCCCAAACATAATGGCCAGTGCGATCGTTGTTCCCACCCAGATGTTGACTCCTTTGCGGTAGACGAGAATACCAAAGGCAATCGCAAGCAGCATAAGCCCGATCGTAGGAATCACGATTTCCGGCTTTTCCGCCATCGTCTGCGCCGTCAGGAATGCAAAGACCGAGATCACCAGAACCAGTGCCAGCCAGAGGAAGATCGAAAAGATCCAGCGAGCGGTATTGGAGACGTGTTGCTGAGAGAGGTCAGCCACTGACGCACCCCGATTCCGAACCGATGCCATGAGAGACATGTAGTCATGCACGGCGCCGATGAACACGGAGCCAAGGAGAATCCAGAGAAGAGCCGGTAGCCATCCAAAGAATGAGTAGGCGAGAATGGGGCCGACAATCGGGCCGGCGCCGGCAATCGACGAAAAATGGTGGCCGAAGAGAAGCGCAGGATGCGACGACACGTAGTCCATGTTGTCCCCCATCGATTGCGAAGGGGTCGGGCGAGCGTTGTCTGGCTGAACGAGCTTACGCTCGATGAACCCGCCGTACCATCGATACATGATGATAAACCAAAGAGCACCAGCAAGACCGATCAAGGCGGCATTCAAGCTGAATTCTCCTTACGACGTTGAGAAGATATTGACACCCGGTCACATGGACCACTCGTTCCGACCGTCCAAAAGGGTGAGCGCTCCTAGTTCCAGAAGAATCTTGACCAAGTCCGGACGGGCAAATCCGAAATTCGAAGCACGAAATCACAAACAAATTCAAATGCTCAAATCGAAAACGTTCAAAGATCAGGTTTATTCATTATGAATTACTGTCATTGGCTTTTGTTTCGGTCTTCGTCCTTGAGATTTCGTGCTTGACTCTGTAAACCTTTTTCCGGAACACGACACAAGATCCCATCTGATGTCACGAGTCGCACGCCGGCCTGTTCCATTTCCTTGAGAGCAGCATCTCCATCCCCGGGAAGAATATCAACCGCCGCGACGGCATCGATCACGACCGATGTTCGAAAACCACGCCGGACTGCGTCGAGGGCCGACGCGCGCACACAATAGTCCGTTGCCAGGCCGACGACAAACAGTTCATCGATTCCTTTGCTCTTCAGATATTCTTCGAGATCGACATTCGTCGCCTCGTACGCCGAGTATCCGTCGTCCCGATTCCCTGTTCCCTTGACAACCACCTGAACAACCTTCGACGTATCGAGTTCCGGATGAAATTCCGCGCCATGTGTTTCCTGAACGCAATGGGGCGGCCACTTCGAGAAGTGAACGGAGTCTCTTGGGTGCCAGTCCTTCGATGCGACGACAAGATCAAACCAATCGAGAATTCTGTTGATGACGTGAACGACCTTGTCCCCTTCCGGCACAGCCAACGCTCCCCCCGGGCAGAAGTCATTCTGTACATCGACGATCAGCAGTGCCCTCATCTCAATCCCTCTCAGGTTGGGCGTTGTTGACGACCCCATTTGTCAAGGACGCTCGCAGCTGGAGAAGGGCCGGGCTGAGCCCAACCTTGTAGACGTGCGGGTTTTCAAATCGCTTATGTTCGGGTGAGAGCCGCGAGAGTCTCTGTTGTGCATACGCCGCGCATTCGCGAATGGAAGGGTGAGGAAGAGGATTGCCGTGCTCGATTGATCGGACCATGATTGACTGGCTCTCCCTCTCCTGAACGCTGCTCTTCTTCTGTGTGAACAAAGGGTGGTGAATCATCTCAAACTTCTTCTCACCGTCCAGCACAATTCCATCAGCATAGAAACCACCCTGCCCATCCACAAACCGAACAATATCTTTCACACCCGGCAGCGTGATCTTTGCAAAGTTCTCGGAGAACTTCAGTCGGGGTCTCCCGTCGAACGAGGCAAGCTTATAGACTCCGTCCAGCGAAGGAGTTCCTTCGGCGGTCACCAGCCGGGTTCCCACACCGAACGCGTCGATCGGGGCATCCTGCTCAATCAAGCTTCGAATCAGGTACTCATCGAGCTGGTTCGATGCCACGATCTTGACATAGGGAAAGCCGGCGTCGTTGAGCATTGCCCGCGCGCGTTTGCTCAAGTATGCCAGATCGCCGCTATCGAGGCGAACACCGGCCAGCCGGTATCCCTTCGCATCAAGTTCCCGGGCGACGGTGATGGCGTTCGGCAACCCGCTTTCGAGGGTGTTGTACGTATCAACGAGGAGAAAGCAACGTTCGGGGAAGATCTCGGCGAATCGTCGGAAAGCCTCCAGTTCGTGATCGAAGCATTGAATCCACGAATGCGCTTGTGTACCTGAAAGCTCCAAACCATGGTGAAATCCGGCAAAGACATTGGATGTGGCATCAACGCCGCCGACAAAGGCCGCCTTGCTCGCCTGCATTCCCGCAAATCCCTGGGCGCGCCTGAGCCCAAAATCGACAAGCCGCCGGTTCCCCGCCGCCAGTCGAAGCCTTGCCGCTTTCGTAGCAATGAGCGATTCGAAGTTCAGCACATTGAGAAGGATGGTCTCGATGAGCTGGGTCTCGACGACGTTTCCCTCGACCCGAACAATCGGCTCGTACGGAAATACCACCTCCCCTTCACGGACCGAATGAATCGTTCCTTCAAAGCGGTAATTCCTGAGATACTTCAGGAACTCGGGATGGAGACCCTGACTCCGCAAATACTCAATGTCATCTACATGGAAACGGAACTGCCCGAGAAGTGCAACGAGATCGCTCAGACCGGCAAAGATGACAAACCCTCCATCAAACGGATTCTGGCGGTAGAAATAGTCGAACGACGCATGGGTCTGGTGCTTTCCCGTGAGGAAATACGCCTGCGCCATCGTGAATTCATAGAAATCCGTGTACAGGCCAAGGTGATGAAGTTGTTCTTTCATGCGAGGTTAGTAGAAGGCATTTCTGTAGTGGATGATTGTCGGATCGTGGTACGTCATGGTGATGGCGAGGACATCAAAACGGCATGGTCGATTTCGCATTTCGTGCTCGTGGAGATATCCTTCGGCAACCTTGCGTATCTGGTTTTGCTTCCGAAGCGTCACCGAGTGCTCCGGTTGACCGTACTTCATTGACCGTCTCGTCTTGACCTCCACGAAGACGATCACCTCCCCATCCTCGGCAATCAAGTCGATTTCACCGCGTTCGAACCGGTAGTTCCGTGCGAGCACATGATATCCACGGCTTCTCAGATAATCAAGCGCGAGATCTTCTCCCCGGTTCCCGCGCTGCTTTCTCCAGCCTCCACCGATATGGAGAGCCATGAACTCCCCCCCATTGCTCAAAGATAATTCGCCGTATCGCCGCATCGAAAGCTGCGACGGTGAATGCTGCACAATCCGTGTTGTTTGATCGCGGCAAGGTGCTCAGGCGTCCCGTACCCCTTATGTCGTGCGAAGCCGTAGTCCGGGTACTTCGCGTGGAATTCGCACATCATCCGGTCACGTGTCACTTTTGCCACAATCGATGCCGCGGCGATCGAAAAGCTTTTTCCGTCCCCCCCGATGATGTTCTCAAACCTGATGCTGTCATGTCTGAATGAATTACCGTCGGCGAGAATTACGTCGGGAATCGCGGAAAGACCATCAACGGCTTTTCGCATTGCGAGAATCGACGCCTGCAGAATATTGATCCGATCAATCTCATCGTTGTCCACGATTCCTAGCCCCACATCGAGGGCCGTTGAAAGAATCTCCTCATACAGGTGTATCCGGCGCCGTTCAGCGAGCTTTTTTGAATCGTTGATTCCTTCGATCCGCACGCCGGAACCAAAGACGACGGCGGCGGCAACAACCGGACCCGCCAACGGTCCTCGTCCGGCCTCATCGACTCCTGCGATCATATCAATTTCCTGTTTTCGATATCGATACTCTACGGCAAACCAATCGAAATTGTCCGGCAACACCGTGTTGGATTTCATCGTTCTCAACGGCATACGATTCATCCCGCTCCGAGATAGATGGCGACGAGTCCCAGAAGCATATTCCATTTCAAGAGCGCGCTGAGACGACCGAGATTTTTTGGAGTTTGATCTCTCCACATCGAAATCACGACAAAGAGGAGCACCACATCAACGATCGCAACAATCACCAGATAGTCGAGCGAATAGATACTCGCCAGATAAGGATACGCTGTCGTTGCGATCAATGCAAGAAGGATTATTGTGGCGAGAAGGAGTGCAGGGCGCGGACCATGCTTCACCGCAAAAGTCCCGGCGTGTTCCTTTGCATCCCCCTCGATATCCTCGACATCCTTGACAAGCTCCCTGGCGAAGTTGATCTGGAAAGCGAACAGTGCTGGAATAATCGCACGTTCGACATGACCGACCACGATGCCGCCGTAGATGAACGCCAATCCCGTCATGAACGCCACGATAACGTTCCCCACCAGGATCGATCGCTTGTAGACGGCGCTGTAGAGATACAGGATTACGACTGACGAAAACGCGATGATCAACGCCGCCCCGTTGAGAAGAACGTTGACGAAGACGCCGGTGATCGAAACCGCGAGCCAGAGCGCGTAAGCGTCGGCCGGACGCAGTGCTCCTCGAGGCAGCGGACGATTCGGTTTGTTCACGCGATCGATCTCGATATCGAAGTAGTCGTTGATCGCATTCGCTCCGCCGGCGATCAGTCCGCCCGCGAGCGATGCGAGAACGATGGCGATCCAGTCGAATGATTGGTGCGAGGCCAGAATTGACGCGGCAGCAATGGAGAGAACGGCGATGAGAACGTTCAGGGGGCGGAGCAGTTGAAGGTACGCCTGCAGCTTGTCAGAATTCATTGATGAGTCCAAAATGCAGTTTTGCGGTGTTGAAGGAATCGCCCTTGCCGAATGCCAATCCGATGCGCAGAAGTCCGATGGCCGAATCCAGCCTCACCCCAACCCCATACCCGAGTCGGGTCAATTCCTGCCGGCTCAGGCCCGAACGTGGAGCCGGAGGTGAATAGATATACCCCCCGTCAACGAATCCGGCGACATATGATCGCCCTCCGATGAGCAAGCGATATTCAAGATTGATCCAGGCGAGCCGCGAACCGAGGAACTGCGATTCTCGATATCCACGTAAGGTGTTGGTTCCCCCTAGCCGAAACAGATCGCCGGCGGCCATGTCCGGTGCCCGGTAGTCTCGTCCGTGAAGCGCCGCCATGATGACCTGGCGATCGACCGGAGAGAAATAATACTCGAGATCGAGAGTGATCCGGTCGGTCCACGCACGCGCCGTCGATCCGTCCGGCTGTCGAACCGACTTTCGGCCTGCTTCGTACGACGTTTGATAAAGGGCTCCGGCACGCGGCGTGACCGGATCGTCCTTCGAATCGTAGTGGATGGAGAGACCAAGGAACAACTCCGTCCCTTCTCCCTGGAGGTGACGGAGACGTTCCGCCGGAACAACCTCTGTCCGTTCCATCGAGGTACTCACCGAGAGATCTTGCGAAAACATCACGGAAAGGTTCATTCCATACTGACGGCGGACGTAGGTTGAGTCCTGGATACGCTGACCAAGATGAATCTCGCCGTCCAGCGGGAGAGAGGCAATCCATGGTTCAAGATACCGGAGATCGATTTCTTGTGAATGATTGTCCAGCCGATGCCACCGCGCGGCGAGTCTTCTTCCGGTCCCTAGCAGATTCCGGAACTTCACCTCGATCAGTCCGGTGAAGAATCCCTTGCGTCCGGGGCGCGGATCGGGAACATAGCCCAGTATGCCGTCGAAATGATTTGTGTTCCCCTCTTGAACTTCCACGCGGAGGTCCACCGTGCTATCGGGGCGCAGATGGACCTCAGGCATCGAAACAGAGGAAAACAGCTGCAGCCGCTCAAGTCGTCTCTTGACCTGGAGAGGGAGATCAGGTTCGAAGAGTTGATTCTCGCCGATTCTCGCCTCACGCACTATGACATTGTCCGCCGTGCGCGCGTTGCCGGTGATACGCAGGCCGCGTATCCGAATCCGATTTCCTCGATCGATCCGGAGGGCGATCCGAACGGTACTTCGCTCGCCCGTGTGATCGTACCTGATGTCGGCAATGCGGACGCCGGCGAGTGCGTATCCCTCCTTCTCCAGGAAGCGAAGCAATTGCTCGATTTCCGATTCGAGCCGACGCGCGCTGAATTCTGTTCCCGCTGCCGACTCCGCGAACCACCGCCGGTATCCTTCGCCGCTCACGGAATCCCCGATGAGCTCGATTGACTCGATCAGTGCGCGCTCCCCCTCGTGAAGCCAAAGATGAAGTGCGATCTGAGTCGATTTGTCGACCGTATCGACCGTGACGGAGTCGATCCGGGCTCGGGTGTATCCTTCGTAGCGCAGTTTGGAAATCAGGAGTTGAAGATCGGAATCGAAGTCGGGTGTTCGAAAGGGTGTGCCGGTTTGGGTCTTCCATGCGAAGAGCGCGTCCGAATCTGTGATGGCACGCAGTCCATGGATGTGAACGCTCCTCACTTCAAGCCCGTGCTGGGCTCGCGTGATCGAGATTGATGACACAACGAGTGCGACAAGAAGTGAAAAACGGAAAAAGCCAGGCGAGGGAAATTCGGCTCTGGCTCTTCTATGCGCAAGATCGAACTTGTACCTCAGCGTATTCTCCCCCACAAATCCGTTGTGGGATATCGAAGGCGATAGTCGCCGAACCCGGTCTCATCAACAAAAATGAACTCCCGATTCAGTTGATAATAGTACCAGATTTCGTACGGGCGCGTGTTCGTGGTGAAGGGATGTCTGTCGACATTTTCGGGAGGGCCGAATCGGATATAGACCATTCCCATGTCGGTCCGCCACCCCTCGACGTAGTGACTGAAGTTCTTGTTGGCATACTCAACGCGCGAATAGTACTCTTCCATCAATTCATTCCGGGGTGTCTGCGGATCGGGATCACGCTTGTTCCAGAACTCGAGGAGGCGTGATCGTTTTTCCTCCGGCTCCCTGGCGTTCCGCATGTGCTGCATTTCAGATTCGCGCGCGATGTACATCAACTGCTCAACGGCTTTGTCGATATCCTGAATCGTGATCGGCAGATCGCTCGGGCGCATCACAAACGAACGCGAGGTTGTCGATACCGTTGCTCCGATGGCGGAGTCGCGCGGCTGGGCCTCGATGATTACGCGGTACTCACCCGGATCGGGGAGAAAATCAACCACGCGGACAAAACTCTGAGTCCTACTCCCCTTGAGGAGCTCCTCCTGTTTGGCAGTGTAGACAACCTCCTGTTTTGCATTGAGGATCGTGGTGATGAGAGTGACCGAATCGAGAGTCGTACGGTTGTAGATTTCGAAGTACAGAAAGAATCCTTCTGAATGTTCGGCGATATTCGCGGATATGTTCGGCACGATGTTCCAACGAACGCCGTCATTCGAGAGTCGGCTCACAATCATGATGTCGCTCACGCCGACGCTATCGCGCGAAAAATCGACGACGTGCAGCGTTCGCGTGATCGTCGATGTCTTCCGCGATTCGAGGTCCTGAAACTTGACCTCTATCCGATAGTTGCCCGGCAATACATCGACGCCCCGACGCATCAGGCGATAGTATTTCGGTGACGTCGTCTGGTCGAACTCCAGGACGGCAAAGACCTCGCTCCACACGACTTCCTTTGACTCCCCATCAGGTTCCCGTCGATACGTGATCGCGATTTCGGAGCGCGCAACGAACTGATCTCCCTCCTTGACGAATCGAAACTGTTGATGCGGGACCTGAATGTAGAAATCTATATGAGATTGCTGAGAATCGTCTGCGGCGTACGTGATCGCATCGAAGAAGAACGACTGGGACCGTACGGATTCAAACGGCGCAACCGTTCTGCGCATTTGTGCTTCGGCGCCGGAATAGAGCAGTGCCAGTGTCGCAAACAAGAGGAACCTGTGAGTGTTCATCGTCATAGTGTCACCGCGACAGATGTCGTGACAGGCACACCAAACAGATCATGGTCCTCCGAGCGGGTGATCTGGACAGTATAGAACGATCCGCTCTTCAGTGGAACATCTGACTCGACATAAACTTCCTGGTCGATTTCCGGCGCGTCCCATTCCGTGCGACCGACGAAGGTTTCGCCATCGCGACGGTCAATCAGCACCGTGATTTCCGTTCCGAGCAATTGTCGATTCCGTTCTTCGGAAATATCTGTTTGCAGCTGCATGATCGCAGCCTGGCGTTCGAGTTTCACTTCCTCCGGGATCGGATCCCCGAGCTCGTCGGCTGCGGTTCCGTCTTCGCGGGAATAGGTGAAGACGCCAAGTCTGTGGAATCTCGTCTCCTCCACAAAATCATATAACTGCTGAAAGTCCTTTTCAGTTTCATTGGGATATCCCACAATCAGCGTCGTTCTCAAAGCGATTCCGGGGACTTCGTCCTGGATCTGCTGAACGAGGCGGCGGATATCGGAGCCTGTTGTCCCGCGGCGCATCGATCTCAAGACCGGATCCGAGATATGCTGAAGCGGGATGTCGAGGTATTTGCAGAGATTCTTCCTCTCCCGCATCACCGGGAGAATTTCCAATGGGAATCCCGCGGGGTAGGCGTACATCAATCGGATCCAGCGAAGTCTCTCATCCGAACTGAGAAGTTCGAGCACTTCCCGGAGACGGCGGCTCCCGTACGTATCAAGTCCGTAGTATGTCGTGTCTTGACCGATCACCATAAGCTCCCGAACGCCCTTCTCCGCGAGCCGACGGGCTTCCGAGACGATCATCTCCAGCGGCTTCGAGACGTGGCTTTCGCGCATCAGCGGGATCGCGCAGAACGAGCAGGGACGGTCGCACCCCTCGGAGATCTTGATGTACGCAAAGTGCAGCGGTGTTGTCAGATACCTCTCGCCAAGAAGCTCCCTCCGAACATCCACGCCGGTACGCTTCACAACCGATTCGATCTCATGGGAACCGAAGAATGCATCGACTTCCGGAATTTCCCGTGAGAGATCAGTGGCATATCGCTCAGAGAGGCACCCCATGACAAAAACCTGCTTCACCCTGCCGGCTTCTTTATCCCGCACTGCATCCAGAATCGCGTCAACCGATTCTCGCTTTGCGGCTTCGATGAAGCCGCAGGTGTTCACGACCGTAACGTCCGCGGCCTCCCCTTCCGGCACAATGCTTGCATCCCCCAGCTTCAGCTGAGCGAGCAGAACCTCACTATCCACCTGATTCTTCGGACATCCTAATGTCACGACCTGGACTCTTGGTCCACTCATCCCGCTTCCACCTCTCCTCCTACGATAGAACGATGAAATCCACATAAAGATACACAATGGGGGATACAAAAACCACGCTATCGAAGCGATCGTATACTCCCCCGTGACCCGGAAGGATTGCTGAGGAGTCTTTCACCCCCACATCGCGTTTGAATCGCGATTGCACCAGATCCCCCACCTGACCAAAACTCCCGATGATCATGCCGATCACGACCGCATGGACGACGGCGAGGTATTGTAGGAACAGCTGCTGCGCGACGACCATCGCTGCGACGGCGACAATGAATCCTGCAATTGCTCCCTCCCAGCTCTTTTTCGGACTCACCCGCTCGAACAACTTATGTTTTCCAAATTTCGATCCAACGAAGTACGCGGCTGTATCGCAAATCCAAATGGTGGCAAAGAGAGAAATCACAGTGAAGGCTCCCCAGCGATCCATCACGATTCGTTGTTCGACCCCGATGGGAAACGCGTCGAGGAATTTGTGGACAGGGAATCCGTACAGAAACACTTCCCGTAATCCAATCAGGCAGCCAAAAAAGAGGGGGATGATCATGACGCCAAGAATCGTTGCGCCGAGATTATGGGAAGGAGAACCCTTCGACCGAAACAGTTCGACCAAGAGGATAACAAGAAGAAAGAGGACGAGGACGACAAGGAGAAATTGTAGGGGAGAGAACATCGCGAGGCGCACCCCGCGTTCATCCAGAAACCTGAAGAGCTGGAGATGGAATCTCGGATAAACAAACGCCCCCACCACAAGAACGCCAGCCACCAATCCCAAAGTCTTGAGAGGATAGCTCCCTCGTCGTTCCTGCAACACATAGAACTCGTAGAGCGATAGTGTTGAGATCAATGTGACCAGGGAAAAAAAGTGGTAGCCACCTTCGTACGTCAGCCAGAGAATGAGAGGGATCCCCACGGCGGCCACGGCGATGCGGGTCGGGAGAGATTTGAATGGATGTTCGGTCACAGGAACCTCCCTATTGACGAGGACGACGATCTACTCGATGAGGTCACGAGCTTTCAAATAGTCACGCGCCTGGGTCGCCGCTTCCCGATGCACGAACAATCGCACTCCGTTCATCCTGCCGTCGAACACCAGCGTCCAGTGATCTGAATACGGAAACGTCCGGAATTGAAGTGTCGCATCGGGGTTGTTCCGTCGGATGAGATCAACTTCAAATTCAGACTCTGCGATGTAGAGAAGTTCGTACTCTTCAAACAGCTTCGGATGTTCCGGACTACCGCAGAAGATCCGATGGTCGTGTACGACTGCGCAATCCGAGCAAACCGGTCGGGCACACACCACACAAAGCCCGATCGCCGGAATCGGATGATGTTCACACTCAAGCGTTCCGGTGGCGTGAGGCTCAACGATCCTGCCGCAATGCTCGCAGCAGAGGGCGGACGTATTCACATTCCCGTTGCAGTACTCGCAGGTCACGCTATCTCCCTTCGACGACACCTGTGTCCACCGGCGGAGACGCGTTCGCTACGTCTCGCGAAGTCACCCGGTAAAACGCGTACACGCTTACGGCGAAGAGCATCACAAACAGAACCAGTTGAACAATGAGGGCGCCAGATTCCGGCTGCTCGCCACCCGATCTGGGTGGGAACATCGCTCCATCATCGAGATGGAAATAGACAAGCGTGACGGCAAGGGCGTTATTCAGAAAGTGTGCGATGATGGCAAGCGCGACACTGCCGGTCCGATACCGAAGAAGTCCGAAGTAACAGCCGATTCCGATCAGCGGAATGACGGCAAACGGATTGAGATGATAGAAACCGAATATGAAACCGACGATAATGGCAGACCAGAGCGGAGACAGCACGCGATCGAACGTGCTCTGGATGAGACCCCGAAAAAAGAGTTCTTCGACGATTGCCGGGACGATCGCGACGATAAGTAAGACAAAGAGCAACTCAGGAACCGATTCAGCGCTCACGATGGTGCGATACAACTCCTCCAGCATCTGTCTGATCGGATCGATGAGTCTTTTCAACGACTCAGGAAGGGGTATCCTGTCTTGCAAGAAGAGATAGATGTGAAAGATCTGCTGAAGGAAGACGAGTCCCAACACGGCAAAGAACATCTCGGGAAGTCTGGGGAGTTTCCACGGGAAGACGTTTTTCCAGTCGGAACTCAGGAGACGGGCAAACCAGAGCGTGGGAATCAGGATGAAGAACACCTGACCGAGCATCGTCAGAAGCCGGATGCGTCCCACATTCTCGCGCGTGATGTTGGTGTCACCAACAATCAAATAGGTTAGTCCCCCTGCGACGAGTTGGTAGAGAACGAACGTGATGAAGAGTGTCAGAAACGCAAAGACAAACGGATTGATCTCATTGCGTTCGACGAACGAATCCCCTGGAGTATGTCTGTCGGTGTCAATCATCGGGTGCGGGCTTTTCCCATCCGCTGCTTGATCATCGCGGCGAACAGCGGAATCATGATTTCATGATGCCCGGTCAATGTATACCCTTTGCCGGAGGGCTTTGTTGGGCGTTCGACGACATTGACAGTGGGACGATAGTGGCGGATCATGTCGAAGTTGGCCGTGGAGAATCCCATCGCCTTGTGTCCGAGATTGCGAGCCACAGTCAGGGCCTTCAGGAAAACCTCGGGAAGAATCACCGCCGAACCGACATTCAGGACCACGCCGCCGCCTATCAGGTCTTTTACCGAGGAGGCGAGGATCTTGAAATCGCGGAAGCTCAACTCGCCGGTTGCCGCGCCATCCATCGTCGCTTGTTGGTGCACAATATCGGTACCGATGGCCGCATGGACGGTAATCGGAATTGAATGATCATAGCACGTCGCGAGAATACTGAGCTCTCGATGACGGGCATTCAGCCGGATCAGCTTTCGAGCCAGCGTTTCGCCGTATCCTTCCGACGATTCACGAAATCCCTTGGCCAGCGCATCGTTGATAAACGATCCTGTTTCTTTCGACATCCCAAACCGTCCGTCCAGAATGTTCGCGGCCACATCCTCAGAGGTATGGCCCCACATTGCGCTTTCGACATCGTGAATGGCGGCGGCGCTGTTCATGGCGACGTGCGTAATGACTCCCAAAGCGATCAGATCGTTGACGATCGGAGAAAGCCCCACCTTGACCACGTGGGCTCCCATCAGAAGGATCACCGGCTTCCCTGTCCGGCGCGAGCGAACGACATCATCCGCGAGGTCTCTGAGCTCCTGTCCCGCAAGGATTCGCGGAATCGAGTCAAGGAACTCGCCCAGCGTCGCGGTCTCTGCCGACACCACCGTAGCGAAGTCCTTCGGGTTCACTTTGCTTTTTCGTTTCGCGATCGAGATCGTCTTGATCTTTGAGAGGTCGATCTGAGTATATTTCGACATGGGTTCACCTATCTGACCTTTGCTTTGACTTCGCCCCGTATCCCGGAAAATTCCCGCAACTCCGCCTCGATCGAACCGATGATCACTTTTGTGCTCACGCGTACCGGGATGCGTCGTTCATCATTGGTCAACCAGATGATGACGCGTCCTTCGCTCTTGAACAATCCTCCCTCCTTGATCAACGGCTCAATCAGCACACAGTTGAATACTCCCGCGGGCACAGAGATTTGTTGATGGCCGAGAAACTTGACGGGCAATGGATGGGTCGTGTCTTTGAAAAAATTGTTGAGGGAGATCTTCGATCCGATTCTCATACTGGAAAAATCGAGTGTCCGCGTGAAGTAGAATGCTGAGACCACATCGTGAACATACGGAGGGACAGCGTACTCCTTGTCGTTGGCACGAGCGATGTTGTTCACCTGGTCGAATTCTGCTTCAAAATCTCTCTTGTAATTTCCCTCCCGGATCTTCTGCGAAAATCGCCATGGGAACAATCCCTCCACATCCATCATCGTCTCATACTTGTCTTCCACCTTAAAGAAGAAGGAAAAGGTGGGAGTGGAATTTACGGTGAAGACGACGCGGTAGGCATCTCTCCCGTGAATTCTCTCAACGGACGGAATCGTCATCACCGCCTCTCCCGCCTTGATGAAGCTGTAGCCAACGTCATACACGAGACGTTCACCGAGACCAAAGGCGTTTTGGGGTATCGTCCGCAGATCGGGACGGGTTCCTGTCGTATCTCGAAGGATGAGCATGGGACCCGGGACCTGAGCGACTCCGATCAGCGTGCAGAACATCAGAATGAAGCTCACGAAAGAGAATTCGCGACTCATGGCACCTGTCCGGTCTTGTTGGTCACGCGGCTCAACAGCTGGATACTCGCCCGGAAGACGTCATCGACGGCAATCAATCGCATGCAATCGTCTCCGCGACAGCTACCCCCTTTGCACCTTGGACAATCTTCCGCTCGAGGTTCAAAGATCACCTTATCGCTCGCAAGCGGCCCCCACCGCCTCGAACTGCAAGCCAGGATCGGAGGATAAAACGCGACCACCGGTACCCCGAGGGCTGCGGTGATGTGGAGAGGCCCGGTCGAATTCGAGACGACCAATCGTGCACCTCGGAGAAACCACGCCAGTTCATCCAGTGAAAACTCCCCCGCGAGCGATATCGCGCGGTTCCCGGAAGCAGCCACGACATTCTGGACTAAATGCTCCTCACCGCGACTGCCGGTCATCACGACCTGAAAACCGGCCTCCGAGAGTCTTGCCGCGAGTTCGCCAAACCGTTCCGGAGGCCAGTCACGAGCTGATCCGCCGCTCCCGGGATGGAGAACGATGATCGCTTCGTTGCCGGAGAGACCGTGGCGCGCTCGAATCTCGTCCACCCGGGCCGCGACCGCGTTTTGCAGAGGAAGGATTGGCCGCGGGGACAGCGCGACATCGCAACCGAGTACCCGAAGAAGGGAAAGATTATACTCCGCTTCATGCCGCTCGGCCGTCTTCCGGTGTTCGAAGACTCTCCGGTTGAATAGAAACGAGTACCATCGATAGCCCGTTCCGATACGAATGGGAATTCCCGCGAGAAACACCAGCAGAGCAATCCGAAACGTCGGATGGGCAACGACGACAGTATCGAATGACGCAAGGCGAAGCTCTCCCAGAATCCTCCAGAACCGCTTCTGGGAAACCCCTTCTCGATACAACAGGAGTTGATCGAGCCCCGGATATCCAACCAGGAGTTTAGCCGTATAGTCCTGTGCGAGAAAAGAGATCCTGGCGTCGGGGAACGTGCGCCGGAGGAGATCAATCATCGGGAGGGAAAGAACGACATCGCCGATGCGATCCGTGCGGACGATCAGAATCTTCTTCGGGGCGATGGAATTCACAAACGGCGACCGTCGGTTGTTCCAGCCAATATAGTCTCACGGGGTGTGAAGATCAAGAAATGAACACTTTGGCGACATCGATGAGAAGTGAGGGCTGATTCCAGAGCGCCGTGCGAAAAATCCCTCCCAGAGTCTGTTTGTTTTGCGGGAGTTTCAACGCGCTGTCGGCAATCTTGTTCAACGTTTCGTCCGAAAACTCCCCGATTGCTTCCTTGATGCGATAGAACACTTCATGACGCCAGCCAAGTCGTCGATGCCAGCGACGCTCATATTCATTCAGATGCGAAAGATCCTTCTTCTGTAGCGCCTCGACGGCAACTTCGCCGGCGATCATCCCGCCGATCATGCCGCTGATAATACCTCCCCCCGAGAGCGGATTCACCTGGCGTGCGGCATCACCCACAAGCATCACATTCTCTTTGACGATCGTGTCGCACGTTCTGGCACACGGCACACCTCCGGCAATCCGTGTCAGAACCGCGGCCTTCGGATACTTCTTCTCGACAAAGTCGGTGAGGAATCGAATCGCCGATCGGTTCTTCGCACTCTGCACATTGATTCCGATGCCGACATTCGCACTTTCTCTCCCCTTGGGGAAGACCCAGAGATATCCCCCCGGTGCCACATCGTCTCCGAAATAGAACTCCAGAATATCTTCGTCAATTTCGATGCCCGAGATCGTCATCTGCGCACAACTTTCCATGTCCCGGATGTGACACGTCGTGTCGATGCCGATCCATTTTCCCACGCGACTCTCGACGCCATCGGCAGCCACGATGATCGCTCCGGAGATGTCAATCTTCCTATCATCGATGAGCGTCCTGACGCCGACGACCTCATTTCCATTCCTCAGCAGATCGTAGACGTAGGCTTTTGTAATGATGTCGGCCCCGGCGCGAGCAGCCAACTTGGCGAGCTCGTAGTCGAACATCCGTCGCTCGAGAACGTAGCCCGTTCCATCGAGTCGCGGAACGACCTCCTTCCCGTTCGGGGCAACCAGTTTGAATCGTGTGACGGTCGAGGCAATCCAACGCGGATCGGGATCGATGAATTGGACGACTCCTTCGTGACTGACAGCTTCTCCACATCGAACGGGGTACCCGACATCGCGGTCTTTTTCCAGCACCAGAACAGATGCTCCCCCCGAGGCAACAGAGCGAGCCGCCGTTGATCCCGCGGGTCCGGCTCCGACAACGATCACATCATATTTGGGTTTCATGCGCGCACATTCGGTAGAGAGCTTAGTTCTTTGGGGAGATGGGCGACTCCATCGCGATGAAATTCGATGACCTCCCATGGACACGCCCAAACACACTTTTTGCAGTTGGTGCAGCGTTCTTCGATGATGGAAATCTTCGACTCCATCAATTCGATGGCATCTTCGGGGCAGACGCCGACACAGCAGCCGCAGAAATCGCACTTCCCCGGGACAATATAAATCATCAGCTGATTCGGAGTTGGCACCGCTTCCTCAATTCGTGATCGACAGAATCATTGCTGCTCGTCATGCTTCTCAACGGTTTGGCCGGGTTTGGGAATCGGCTCACCACGATAAATTCGTTCAAGCTCTTTGAGGATCTCGAGAAGCTCGACATGGCGGAGGGTAAACGAGCGAGTTTCTTTTCCTTGTTGTTCCGCTTCCCGCAGGCCTTTTCGGTTTGCGGCAATTTCCCGATCGATAATGTTCTTCTTCAGTCGGAAAACGGCATCCCGCGCAAGAGTCAAGGGTTCCGCTTTTTGGATTCTGGCGTCTAGTTCCTGCCAACCCTTGCTCAGTTCGTACTTCGCGAGCATGACTTCGGAGGCGAGGTTGCGGAGAGACTCGTCCTCTAGTTCCGTGAGAAAGAGATGGAAATCGAATCGCCCCGTGCTTTCAACCCTTTCCAACACTCGCTGCACCAGCTCTTTCACCCTCGAGTCCTCAAGATCCGTCATCGTGATATTGGCGAAGACATACTCGAGGGTCGCCGGATCTCCCGTCAGAAGGACCGCCAGGAGATCCCGTTCGGCTGTTCCGATCGGAGCGGAGGGTTTTGCGGGCTGCATCTCCATTCGCTGTTCTTCGGATGATGATGCGGGAGGAACCGCACGAGCCGGGGTCTTGCGCGGTGAAATCCATTTCTCCATCTCCCGGTGCAGTACCGATTCATAGAGATCATACTTCTC
>Ga0194126_10000684_pt1 | contig 56708 bp, 47 predicted proteins | sample TA2KigC150mmetaG_FD_148641 | JGI IMG/M metagenome (GOLD analysis project Ga0194126, IMG submission 148641) | Freshwater microbial communities from Lake Tanganyika, Tanzania - TA2015035 Kigoma Deep Cast 150m | ecosystem: Environmental > Aquatic > Freshwater > Lake | place: Tanzania: Lake... | reverse complement strand
GCGGCCATTCGGCTCGCCCAGCGCCTCGGGTTCCAAGTGGCGACCAACACCACCGTCTACAAAGAGACCGACCCGGCCGAACTCGAGGACATGTTCCGCTTCTTCTCTTGGCTGGGCGTCGATGGCCATACCATATCGCCCGGGTACGATTACGACGCCGCCAAACAGGACATGGTTCGGCGCCTGGGGCGCGATCCGCAGGACTTCTTCCTCACGCGGGACCTGACGCGGAAGAAGTTTGGCCGCATCCTGGAGTGGGGGCGGCAGTTCACCATCTTCGGCACGCCGGTCTACCAGGAGTTTCTGGCCGGCTTGCGCGAGTTGACGTGCACCGCCTGGGCGATTCCCACCTACAACGTGAAAGGCTGGAAGGCACCGTGTTACCTCATGACCGACGGCCACTACGCGCACTACCAGGAGATGCTCGAGCGCGTCGATTGGAACAAGTACGGCGTCGTGGACGGGCAGGCTCGGGATCCGCGTTGTGCCAACTGCCTGGTGCACTGCGGCTACGATCCCAGCGGCGCCCTGGGCACCAACTACCAGCGCGGGGATCATTGGAAGAACTTCAAGTACAACTTCTGGCCACGCCCGCCTGCGGACCCCAAGGGGCAACACGTCCAAGCCTTCAACGGCGTCTCGATCGGCAAAGGGCACTTGGCGCGGGCTAAGCCGGCGCGCCCAACCTCGACCGCGCCCGCCGGCGGCAACGGCGCTCCACCGCCCCACGCCAGCACCTACTGCGGGTCGGGCGATGCGCGGCGGCGACGTGAGGAACTGGAGCAGGGCCGACGGGCGCCAGCGGCTGAGTTGGCGGCCGAGTAGCGGGGCGCCCTGGGCCACGCCCATGCCAAACCAAACTGTGCCGCAGACGACGGAGTCGAAAACCCAGACCGAGCCCGGTGCGGCCCGGGCGCGCTTTCCTTCGCTGCACGATCCCCGGTACCCGGTGCATCGGGTAGCCAGTCGATTGGAGCCGTATTTGCATGCGATCGTGGACCGGTTCCAGCCCGAGAAGATCATCCTTTTTGGCAGCTACGCGTCCGGCCAACCCACGGAGCACAGCGATTTCGATCTGCTGGTGATTCGACGAGATATGACTTCTGAGAACGCCAGCAACCTCGAGATTCGTCGTGCCTTGTGGGCTGTTCCGGGTGCTCGCCCGTCCTTTACGATCCTCAGTAAGACGCCCGAGCGAGTCGCGGAGCGCTTGACGGTCGGGAGTCCTTTTTACCAGGATATCATCGCCCACGGGTTGGTGGTCTATGCTGCGTAAACAATCGGATGAACGCGATCCGGCGGACTGGTTTTACCTGGGCGCCGACCGGCTGAAGGCGGCGGATCTCCTTTGGCAGCACGAGGGCCTGACCGCCGCAGGCATCGAACTGCTCCAGGAAGCTGTCGAGCGTTACTTGACTGGACGGACATCGGCGAGAACTACCAGTCCCTGCGGCATCAATCCGACCAAATGGTTGGCCACATCCAGCAGAGCTTACCTCAGTTTTTCCCCTCGACACCACCTGTCCCATGACTCGAACGCTTTTTCTATCCCCACCCTCCTTCGAGGGCTTTGACGGTGGCGCAGGATCGCGCTACCAGGCCAAACGCGAGATTACCAGCTACTGGTATCCGACTTGGTTGGCGCAGCCGGCCGCTTTGGTGCCCAACGCGCGCCTGCTCGATTGCCCGCCGCACAGCGTGGGGATCGAGACCTGCCTGCGCGAGGCCCAGCCGTACGACCACGTGATCGTCCACACCTCGACGCCATCGTTGCGCAACGATTGCCGCGTGGCGGAGGCCCTGAAACAACGAAACCCAAGCGTCACCATCGGGTTCGTCGGCGCGCACGCGGCGGTGTTGCCGGCGGAAACGCTCAAGGCCTCGCCCGCTATCGATTGGGTGGGCCGGAAGGAGTTCGATTTCACCTGCCAGGAAGTGGCGGCGGGCCGCCCGCTGGCGGAGGTGGACGGATTGTCATTCCGACGCGAAGGCAAGATTGTCCACAACCGGGAGCGCGAATTGATCCAAGACATGGACGCGCTGCCTTGGGTGGTAGACGTCTACAAACGCGACCTCGAAGTCGAGAAGTACTTTATCGGTTACCTGCTGCATCCGTACTTGAGCCTGTACACCGGGCGCGGGTGCCCGGCCCAATGCACGTTCTGCCTCTGGCCCCAGACCATCGGCGGCCACAAGTACCGGGTCCGTTCGCCCCAGAACGTTGCCGGCGAATTGGCGCACGCCAAGAAGCTCTTTCCGCAGGTCAAGGAGTTCTTCTTCGACGACGACACCTTCACGGCGAACCTGCCGCGGGCGCGGGAGATTGCCCGACAGCTCAAACCGCTCGGGTTGACGTGGTCGTGCAACAGTCGGGCGAACGTGAACTACGACACGCTCAAGCTGATGAAGGAGTGCGGCTTACGCCTGCTGTTGGTCGGGTACGAGTCGGGCAGCGAGGACATCCTCAAGCGCGTGAAGAAAGGCGTTACACTCGATGAGATGCGGGTCTTCACCCAAGCCTGCCAAGAGCTCGGCATCGTCATCCACGGCACCTTTGTCCTGGGTTTGCCCGTCGAAACGCGCGAGACCATCGAGCAGACCATTCGGTTCGCCCAGGAGTTGGATGTGTTCAGCATTCAAGTCTCGCTCGCGGCACCTTACCCGGGCACTGAACTGTACGAAATGGCCCGCCAAAACGGGTGGTTCGCCAAGCAGGACAAGACCGACATCCTCTTGGGCGACGGCCTGCAACAGTCCACCCTCGAGTACCCGGGGCTGAGCAAGGAGGAGATCTTCGAGGCTGTCGAGCAGTTCTACCGCCGCTATTACCTGCGACCCAAACCCGTGCTGCGCATCATCAAGACCATGCTCGAGGACAAGGAGGTCTGTGTGCGCCGGTTGAGGGAGGGGTACGAGTTCTTCCGCACCTTGGCCCAGCGGCGAGACGAGGTGGCCCACGGTTCGGCGGGCGCCTGATGCGCCTGGCCCCAGCTTCGTTCCTCGGCCGGTCGAGGATCGCTGCGCCTCCACTTCCGCTCTCGAGTCTCGCCGACGGCCCGGCGACGCCCCACCCCAATCGGAGGGGTTCTTCCGCGGACCCTCAAGGTTCAAGGAACTCCGCCGCACCCGGCTGAGCCGCGAACGCGCCCAAACCACCCAGGAGGTTGCGAACGTCCAGAAACCTTAAACGCCGCATGACCTCGACGGCTTGGCCGCTGCGACTGCCGGCGGCGCAGTAGACGAGGTAGGTCTTGGTCCGGTCCAGCTTGTCCAGGTCCGCCTCGAACGTGGTCGCGTAGAAGTTCAAGTTGATCGCGTGCTTGAGGTGGCGCGTGGCGTACTCGCCGGGCGTGCGGACATCGAGGATGGCGAAGCCGGGATCGGTGCTGCGGCTTTGGACCAACGCCAACGCCTCGGCGCCAGTAAGGTTCACCACCGAAGGCTCCGGCGGCGTGGAACAGAGGACCCGGTAGAACATCGGAACGCTCCGTTCCGTGACGGGGTTGGTGATGACGATGTCCGAGAGTGACTCCCAGGAGCTGTGCCAGGGGCCATCCACGGACGAGGCCCATTCGACGCGGCAGGTGACATTGAGTGTCGAGTTGGTCCAGGTAATCAGGCCGTGGTGTGAAAGCGACAGGATCTTGACTTCCTGACCGCGGAGGGCACCCGCGCCGCCTGCGAGCGCTATGCCCAGGAACAGAGCGTTCCAGACAGCGCGGCGAGGTCGCGTTCGCGTTAGGTCGCTTGGGAAAGTCCGTGGCGCGGTACTCGGTCGGTCGGTGGTCCTCATGAGCCGCTTTTAGCGCATCGTGCGCCGGAGGGCAAGGCTACGGCGCGGTGCCGGCCAGCGTCAACTCGGGCACCGCCGCGGTGAGGCTTTTGCGGAACCGCAAGTTGCCTAGGCGCGCGTCGCGGCCGGTTTAACTCGGCTGCGGCTCGTGCAGTGGCAGAGATGACATGCCCCCCCGGAATCGAGGGCAGCCTGCCGGTTGCCGGTTGCCGGAATGCCGGTTGCCGGAAGGGCGCCTGTATGCAGGTGCAACGTTTGGGGGTGACGGTCACCGAGGGTCGGCTGGATCGGGTTGCGGACCTGCCGGTGTCAACTATATCAAACCCGTCAGAACATATTGGTTAGCGGCCAGGCAGGCGGCCCGGGGCGGCCGGGCCAGGTGGCCAGCGGAAGGAAAGAAAAGAAAGGAAGGGAAAGGCGAGGGAAAGGAAAGGCGAGAGGACGCGCAACGAGGAGGAGGAGAGAGTGTCAACAACTATGAGCTTGTCCTTTAATGCTTGGATTTCGCCTTGGCCGAGCCTGCCCGGCCGGCCTAGTCTGGCCCCGCGATGAAGGCTCTCCTGTGCATCGCCGGCGCACTGGCCTTGGCGGGGTCCGTGGTTGTGGCTTGGCCGGGTGTGCCGGCCCCGGGGCCCGGAACTGCTCCCCCGCCCAATTTCGGCGCGTTGCGCCAGGCGATCGCCGACCTGGCCGGGTCTTTCGGTGAACGTTACCCGGGTGCTCAGGGGTACCTGGAGCGCCTTGCGCAGCTCGAACTCGAGGCGGGCGATCCGGCCGCTGGTACGGCGGTGAGGGCGCAGTTTGTCGCGCTGCAGCGGGAGGCCTTACTGGCCAACCCGTTACTCGAATTTCCCGGCCTCTTGGTTGTCAAACGCAGGCCCGCCGGCAAAGGGCCGGACCGCTTCGGGTTCCCCTCGAACCACGAGTGCAACTCCTCCTTGCCGCGGACTGGGTACGACAACGAACTGGCGGTGTTAACGCCGATCGGCCCGGGTGGCAAAGGCAAATGGCGCACGCTGCACCGGCCGGCGCAGGGCGGGTACGTGGGCGAGGTGGACCTCCACTGGGTCGCTGACCGACTGCTCTTCACGCAATCGGATTCGGCCCACTGGCAGATCTGGGAGGTTAGGATCGACGGTTCGGGCCTGCGCCGGGTGTCGCAGTTGCCGGCGGATGTGGATTGCTTCGACGCCTGCTACCTGCCGAGCGGGCAGATTGTGTTCGGCTCGACCGCGTCGTATCAGGCGGTGCCATGTTGGCACGGGCAGAAATGGGTGAGTAACCTCTATCTGATGAACGCCGACGGCTCGGGCGTTCGCCAGTTGTGCTTCGACCAGGACCACGACTTTCATCCGGTGGTGCTGGCCAATGGGCAGGTCCTTTACCACCGCTGGGATTACACCGGGATCAACCACATCTTTCTGCGGCAATTGATGGTCATGAACCCGGACGGCACCGGCCAACGCGCGGTGTATGGGAGCGGTTCTTGGTTCCCCAACGCCCTCTATTTTCCCAAGCCGTTGCCGGGGGAATCCAGTCGCTTGCTCTGCATCTTATCCGGGTATCACGGGGTGCATCGCATGGGGCAGCTTGTCCTGCTGGACACGAGCCGCGGTTGGCGCGAGGCCGACGGCATGGTCGCGCGCATCTCGGGTCGAGGCGACCCGATCCGGCCGATGATTCGCGATGAATTGGTGGACGCGGATTGGCCGAAGTTCCTGCATCCGCATCCGCTGAGCGCCAACTATTGCCTGGTGGCCGGCCAACCTCATCCGGGGGCTCTGTGGGGCATTTACCTCGCCGACGTGTTCGACAACCTGGTGCTGGTGCGGGAAGACCCCGGCTACGCCCTGTTCGAGCCTGTGCCCATCCGCAAAACGGTGCGCCCGCCGGTCCTGCCCGACCGTGTCGAGCTCAGCCGAACGGACCCGGTCGTTTATGTCCATAACATCTATGCCGGACCGGGTCTGGGGGGTGTACCCCGCGGCGTGGTCCAACGGCTCCGCGTGGTGGCGTATCACTTTGGCTACCGGCACTTGGCAGGGCCGGACAAGGTGGGTTATGGCGGGCCGTGGGAAGTGATGCGGATCCTGGGCACGGTGCCGATCGAGAGGGACGGCTCGGCGCTGTTTTGCGTGCCGGCGGGGACGCCGCTGGCCTTGCAGGCCCTGGACGCCGAGGGCAAAGCGGTGCAACTGATGCGCAGTTGGTTCACAGCGCAACCGGGCGAATACGTCTCCTGCGCCGGTTGCCACGAGAGTCCCGCGGAGGTGGCCCTGCCGACGGTTAGCGTCGCCGCGCAACGGCCGCCTCGCGAACTGATCTCATGGTACGGCCCCGCACGCGGGTTCAGCTTCGCGCGCGAGGTGCAACCGGTGTTGAACCGGCACTGCGTATCGTGCCACGACGGCCAACACGCACCGCTGGATCTGCGCCCGACCGAGGCGGTGGTGGACTACGCTGGGCGCCGGATATCGGACCTTGGGGTTCAGCGCTTGCACCCGCAGATGCGGGCCGACACGCAAGGCGCGCTCCGTTATGCGCCCGCCTACGACGCCCTGCTGCCTTACGTGCGCCGTGTCGGAATCGAGGATGACGTGCGGTTGTTGGTGCCCGGCGAGTATCACGCTGACAGGAGCCCACTGATCCAACTGCTGCGCAAGGGACACGGCGGGGTTCGGTTGGATACGGAGGCCTGGGATCGCTTGGCGACCTGGATCGACCTGAACGCGCCGTGTCACGGCACCTGGGGCGAGGTCTATCCCATCCCGGAAGGAAGCCACCAACGGCGCATGGTGTTGCGCCGCCTCCATGCGGGACCCGCTGACGACCCGGAGGTCGTGCCCCCACTCGATCCGATCGACTCGAGTCCCCTCCCGCCCCAGCCTGTGCCCAAGGCCGATCCAGTCCGCCTGGGGGGTTGGCCGTTGGACGCGGAGGCGGCTCAGCGGCGCCAAGCCGCGCTGGGGCCTGCGGAGGAAGTGCTGGACTTGGGCAACGGCGTTCGGATGAGGCTGGTGCGCGTTCCCGCCGGCGAGTTTGTGATGGGCAGCGCCGAGGGTGACCCGGATGAACGCCCGCTCACTCGGGTGGCCATCCGCGCGCCGTTTTGGATGGGCGCGTGCGAAGTCAGCAACGAACAGTACCGGCAGTTCGACCCGACCCACTCGCCCGGGTACTACGCCAAACGCCACGCCCGCAGCGACGACCAAGGTCTGCCCCTCGACGCGCCCAGCCAGCCGGTCGTGCGGGTCGCCTGGGAGGAAGCACTGGCCTTTTGCCGTTGGCTTTCCACCCGAACCGGCCGGCAATTCACCTTGCCCACCGAAGCCCAGTGGGAGTACGCCTGCCGCGCCGGCACCGCCACCGCTCTGGCGTTCGGCACCCTGGACGCCGATCCTTCGACTTGGGCGAATGTGGCCGACCGCTCGCTTAGTCGCGGCTGGCGGGCCGACGGTAAACAGGTCACCGGCGGGCTTGAACATCTAGTCCTCGAGGGTGCCGAACTAAGCGACACTCGCTATCAGGACGGTTCCGTGGTGACGTCACCCATTGGTAGTTTCCGACCGAACGCCTGGGGCCTGCACGATCTGCATGGGAACGCCGCCGAATGGACGCTCTCGGTCTATCAGCCCTACCCTTATAGGCTAGACACGCGACCTCGATTCGCCACTGCAGGCGAGCCGACCGCCGGCGCGCCGGACCTCCGCCGCGCGGTGCGCGGCGGATCGTTCTTCGACCCGCTGGCGCGTTGTCGGAGCGCGGTACGCTTGGCGTATCCGCCGTGGCAGCGCGTGTTCAACGTTGGTTTCCGCGTCGTTTGCCCAGACGAACCGGCCGATCTGGCCCATCGGATTCCATGACTAGCGATTCTCGTTTACTCGTTATTCGTTTGTGTATCCTCCTCACGTCCACCCACACCTCGATTCTATGCGCGCCACCAAACGGTATCCGAACCTGACCGCCGCCCCGGTCTATGTTGCATTAACCCTTTGCCTGTTCGGCTCGGTCGCGGGCGCGTTTGCTGCCGGTGTCGCCGCACCGGCCGCAGCGCGGCCGAACGTGATTATCATCCTCGCTGACGACCTCGGCTACGGCGATCTGGGTTGTCAGGGGCACCCACAGTTCAAGACTCCGGAGCTGGATCGGATGGCGGCCGAAGGGATGCGGCTGACCCAGTTCAACGCTCCGATGCCCTTCTGTGCGCCGACGCGCGCCTCCCTGCTCACGGGGCGGTACCCGGCGCGGTGCGGCCTGGCGTCGAACCCCACTCCGGACGCCACGCCGGCGGCGGACGCGCTCGGGTTGCCGTTGACCGAGGTCACGCTGGCCGAGTTGTTCCGGCAAGGGGGCTACGCCACGGCCATGGTGGGCAAGTGGCACCTGGGCCATCAGCGCCCCGAGTTTCTGCCCACCCGGCGCGGCTTTGACGAGTACCTGGGGATTCTTTACAGCAACGACATGCGGCCGGTGCAACTGCTCGAGGGCGAGCGCGTGATCGAGTATCCCGTGGTGCAGGCCACCCTCACCCGCCGCTACACCGAGCGGGCGCTCGCCTTTATCGAGCGACACCGCACGCGCCCTTTCTTCCTCTACTTCGCCCATGCCATGCCGCATAAACCGCTCGCCGCCGCTGAGGCCTTCTACAAGAAATCCGGCGCCGGCCTTTATGGCGATGTCCTTTTGGAGTTGGACTGGAGTGTCGGCCAAGTGCTGGTCAAACTGCGGGAACTGGGCCTGGACGACCGGACCTTGGTCGTGTTCACCAGCGACAACGGGCCGTGGTTCGGCGGCAGCACCGGCGGCCTGCGGGGCATGAAAGGCAGCTCGTTCGAGGGCGGCTACCGCGTTCCGCTGCTGGCGCGCTGGCCGGGGCGCATTGCCGCGGGTCGGGTCAGCCACGCCCCCGCCGTGATGATGGACCTGTTTGCCACGGCCCTCGCGGCGGCGAACCTGCCCAGCCCGGCCGATCGCGTCATCGATGGCCGCAACCTCCTGCCGCTCCTCACCGGGAACGGCCCCGGTCTGAATGATTTCATCTTCGGCCAAACCGGCGCGCGCTTCGCCACCGTGCGCGACCAACGCTGGAAGCTCCATGTGCTGGCGCCCACCGCCCGCCGCTCCTCCGCCCCGGAAGAGAAGTGGATCGACCCGCGCGGTCCGGATGGTGTCACGATTCTGGCCCCCTACGAACAGTGTCATCCCAGCCAGTACCCCGGCCTCGAGACTGGCGACGCTCCCGCACCGATGATGCTCTTCGATTTGGAGCATGATCCCGGCGAGCAAAGGAATGTCGCCGCGCAACACCCGGACGTGGTGGCGCGCCTCAAGCAAGGCTACGATGAGGCCAGTCGAATGGCCCCCGAGCGGCGACCTCCCAACCCTGCCGGAAAACGCGCTGCGGACTGACGAGGCCGCGGTATGGACGGCCGTCTGCCGGTAGGGCGCGCAGTCCTCTGCGCGCCGCAAACCATTGTGGTCGTACAAGATGGCGGCGCGCAGAGGACTGCGCGCCCTACCGCTATACGCATGACCATAACAGGGTAGGGCGGGCTGTCTCAGCCCGCCGTCGAGCACAGCCTACGGCAACAGTCGTCAGCCGACGCGCAGGGGCTTGCGCGCCCTGCTGACTGGTGGTCCACCTCGGTGGCGCGTGACCAAGCTCGTTTACCGACGCGAGTCGCCCTCGGCGGGTTGCGCCACCTCGCGGGGCACGAACGCCAGCGACGTCTGGAGCGGATACGAACAGGTGCAGCCGGAGCTGGACTCGGGCACTAAGACCAGCCCGCCCGCCGGGATGACGTTCAGCCAACATCCAGGTCGCGACGCTTGCGTGAGGGGTTCACCTTGAGTGGAGTCGAGGCTCAGGTCGTAGCGGCGCGGATTTCCGCCGCGCCCGTAGAGGTAATGGGCCGAGGCGGTCCACCCCCCGCAACCGTGCCCACCCCGATAGATCGTCTTGGCGCCCTTGAGGCCAGTGTGCAGGTCGAAGTCGTAGGGGCGCGAGTAGATGCGATCGCCGAGGATGACCGGGTGTTGCCATTGCTCGCCGTGGGTGCCGTCGGTGGGGGAGGGTTCGTCGCCGCGTATGTCCATGGCCAGGTAATCGGTCTGCCACTTGGGCTTGCCCGAGTCGGCGTGGAAGGCGAAGAGGCCGTACCGGACGCGGTTCCCGGTGTTGAAGCTACCGGAGATCAGCACCGTGTTGTGGGCGTAATTGAGGAAGAGGATGTGCTCGAAGGGGAGCTGGACAGGGCGCTCGTACACGTTGCCGGCGCGCTCGAGATCCAACGCGACCAGGTACGTCTCGCCGGCGCAGAACTCGCGCAGACCCACGCGCCCGTCGGGATCGTTCACCACCGCCGGAGCACGGCTCTCGAGGAGGTAAATCCGGCCGTCGCCGATCGCGATGGCGTTGTTCATGAGGGCGCCGTTGCGGTAGAGCCAGTGTGGGTGACCGTCATACCCCAGGCTGAAGACATACCGGCTGACAATGACCGGGCGGAAATCGCCTTCGAGGGTGTTGATGGTGTCCTTATGAAGTTGGGTGAACGAGGCGCCGCGTGCCTGGCCGGTGCCGTATACCCGGTCGTTCCACTGGTTGAGGTAACCCCAATCATGGGATTGGCCAGCGATCGGCTGGGGCGCCTTGAGCGTGCCGGACCGCTTGCCCCGCTCGACCTCGACCAGCCAGCACTCGTCCTGCGTCACCACATGCAGGAACCGGTCCGTGACCAGCATCTGACCACTGTCCTTGAGGGCGCCGACCCGGCGCATCTTGGGAATCTCCAGCTCCCAAAGCGGCGTCCCGTTGTACGCGTCCACAGCGAACACGATGTCATCCCCCGGCACAAAGAGCCGGCCGGCTTTAACCAGGGACGACATCGGCCGATGGTGCCGGTCTACGATCCGCCGCGGACCCGGCTCGCCGAACCATTGGACGGCCAGCGGACCCTGGACCCGATCGTCATTCGAGGCGGTGTGCGACGGATTCGCATAAAGCTGGGTCCACTCGCCGCCGCCGGGAACGGGCCCGCGCCGAACTTGGAGCCAGCGTTCCGCGCGTTGAACCACGGCCGTCTCGGTGAGCTGCGCCGCCTCCCACCAGGAATCGAACCGTGCCGGGGAGCCAGGCTCCGAGAAGGCGTCGAGCTGGCCGAAGCAGGCCACTCCACCCTCAGGTCGCAACAACCGAAACACTTCCTCTGCCGGTGCGGGCACGGCACCCGTTCGGAGCGCTCGCTCGGAGACGATCAGGTTGAACAAATAGGCCCCGTAGGGCGGGCGCGCGACCGATCCCTCGTGGACGACCACCCGCGATCCGTACAGGCCGGCCGCCGACAAGGCCGACCGCGCCGCCGCAACCTGCCGCGGGTTGTCCTCGAGGCCGACGATGTGGAGGTCGGTTCGCCGGGCCAACTCGTGAGCGAGCCAGCCGGTGCCGTTCCCCAACACCAGGCAGTACCCTTGGCGCACGCCGGTCTGCGCGGCGATGCGCGCCGCCGCAGCCGCGAACCCCTCGGCCTGGTCGTCTGCAGTGAACGCTCCGGCTGCCGCAGTCGTACTTGCGCTGACCTCGTTGCTGGAGCCGGCTGGCGCGCCCTGGCCGAAGCAGTGGATGGTCCCCTGGTCCGTGCTGACGAACAGTCGCCCCTGAGCCACACTCAAGCCGTAGGCCCTGCCGCTCACTCGCCCCGTCCACCGCAGCTTGCCATCGGCTCGGTCATAGGCCCGGACACAGTCCTCGCCGCCAGCGTACAAGGTGTCCCCCGCCAGGATCAGGTGATAGGGCGCGTCGCACGGCGCACGCCACGTGAAGCAGGCGGCCATGGCTTCCTGGAGCCGGCGCGCCTCAGTCTTGGCCTCAGCGCGTTGCTCTTCGAGTTGGGCCCGGGTGTCGGCTGCGGGTCGGCCCTTGAGTTGTTCTTCGATTCCCTTGAGCCGCTGGGACACTGCACTGTGCTGGCGGCCCAATGCCGTGTGCCGCACCCGATCGAGGGCGGCGAGCTCAGACCGCGTGTGCAAGTAGGCGGTTCCCCCCGCGACCAGGATCTGCAGGCCGTCGAACGTGGCGATGCGCTCGCGGGAAGCGGCGTCGGACAAGCCCACGTTGCCCTCGCGGTCGGCGCGGGTGTAGATCAAGTCGTCCACCAACAGCGCGTAGGAACCGCCGGTGCCACCGAACGAACTGAGGTATTTCCCCGACTCCTTGTCGAAAATGGCGGGCGTGGTGCGGCCGGTGGGCACATAGAGACGGTCGCGCGAGGCCAACAAGTAACCCTGCGGCGAGAGGGCTGCGATGGACTCCTCGGCCCAGACGCGGCCGTCATCCGCCCCCAGCACACACCGGTAGACCCCTTCTTCGGGGAACAGGCCGGCGAAGCCGTACAGGCGGTCGCCTTCCACCACCAGGCCTGTGCGGACAGGGCGGGCGGAGATCAAGCGCCCGTTGCCGGCCACTCGCCGCGTGGGCGGCCCAACCGGGCGCTTCCACACCAGCGCGCCGTCGGCGGCTGCCAGAGCGTAGATCGCGCCGTCGTCGGAGCCCACGAACGCCTTGCCCTGGGCCACCACCGGGGCCAGACGGACCGGGCCTTCGGTGAAGAAGGTCCAGCGCTCGAGGCCGGTGGCGACGTCCAGGGCCCGCACCGCGTCATCCCCAGACGAGGCGAAGAACACCGAGTCGCCCACGACCACCGTGTGGAAGGCGCGGTCATAGGTGACCAGGGGTTTAAGCTCGCGCAGTTCATGCCAAATGTCGCGCGGGGCTGGGGCTGGCCAGGCCGGCCGGGGCGGCTGCACGGCGCGATAGGTCCAATGCTCCGTCAGGGGCAGGGTCAGGCGCTCGGGTGTCACGCCGCTGCGGCCCTGGTCCCGCTGGTAGGTGGGCCAGTCGGCGGCCTGGACACCGCTCGCCAGATGCGCCAGCAGGCACCAGCCCGCACAACTCGTCATTCGTGGTATTTTCATATCGATGGTCGGTGGACGCTCGACGGGCGTGGGCGCACCGAGGGTCGAGCTCCCTCGTTGGTCACAGATGAGGCCGCAGGATAAACGAACGCTGGCAGGGCGCGCAGAGGACTGCGCGCCCTGCCACCAGTCTGTAGTCTATCTCGGTGACGCATGAGTCGCTTGGCGTTTGCCCCAGCCCGGGAGCTCTCGGTCAGATCGCTCAGGCCGCACTCCGTGTCACCACCCGACCCGCAGAGTCCAGGTGTCGGCCAGCGCCTTGGTGGTGGCGCGCAACGTGACCCGGGTCAGGCTGCGACCCCACGCACGCTCCAAGCTCGGGTCCTCGAGCACGAGCTCTTCGACGGTGGGCGCGAGCTTGCCGGCCTCGTACTCGATGGTCACCCGCAACGGCGTGGCTCCCGGCTGAGCCGGGCCGGTCAATCGCAGTTCGCCGGGCCGACTCGCATCCACGGCCATAGGGGTGAGGAGGTGCTGGGCGGTTTCACCCTTCACCTGTTCCAGCTCGAACCGGTCCACGAGCTCGACGCCGGGTTTGGGCCCTTGACGGTCCAGGCGAACGCGACGAACCCACGAGCGGACCTGGGCTTGGTCTGGGTAGGCCGAGGCCAAATCGAGTTCCAGTTGAGCGAAGGCGTCGGTGGCTTGGTGCGTCACGTTACGGGCGGCGTAGGAGCGGCCGGCGGCTTGCTGGACGCCGTTGATCGTGGGCAGGTTATGGTAGGCGGATTGCATGGGCCAAAGCTCGTACCGGCGGGAGCTGAAGGTTTGGCGTGTGTAAGTGGCCACGCCGGCGTCGACCAGCACGGGCTGGCCGCGGGCGAAGACGATGACGTTGCCGACGTCGTTGTGGTTATGGCTTTGCGCGTTGTGCCCGCCCCAGGCGGCGACATAGAACCCGGCACAGGTGCCGCCCTCGGTGCGCGCGGCCATCATCTGCAAGTCCGGGTCACCTAACCAGACATCGCGCAACAAAGGCTCGCGTGCGGGCGGTTGTGCCAGCATCTCGCCCGTGTCGAACAACGCCCACAGCAACCGCCCCATCGACCGCGTGCCGACCGACTCGAAGATCGCGGCTGCGGTGGCGCCTTGGGTGCCCAGCGCTTTGAGGTGCGGATCTTGGATTTGCCGGCCGTAGCGGTACACCAGGTTCCGATCCACCTCGAGCCGGGGCGCGCAATCGCCTAAGGCCACGTAGTAGTCGCCGCAGATGTGGGCGCGGTAAATGAACCGTCCGATCTCCTGGACAAGCGGACGATCGAACACGGTCACCTTGCCGCCCGACGCGCTGGCCAGCAGGTCCAGGCAATCCAACACGCTGCCCCCAGCCCGCGTCCAGTACCCGGGCCCCTCGTCACAACTGCCGTCCGGAGGGTGAGGTCCGAGGAAACAGTCCAGGCTGCGCAGCGCTTTGTGCACCAACTGCGCTCGCCGGTCCGCATCCGGTTCGAGAACGAGCGCCGCCGCGAGCACACTCGAGTTGATCCACGGATTCCAGTTGTTAGGCCGGCCGGATCGCGAACTTGCGCCAAAGCCCATCCAGCCGAAATCGTCCCGCTCGAGCACCGGCGTCAGGATGCGCCGGTCCAACTCCTGTCGCACCCGCCGGCGCAGCACCGGCGCGACCCGATCGAGCTCCGCTCCCAACACGTACCACGTCCAGGCCAACGACACCGCCGTTTCCCCGGCAAACAAATCGACGATCGGCTCGTTGACGTCCGCCAAGCCGGCCCCTGCCTTTTGTACGCTCAGATGCGCTGGCAGGCACCAAGTGGATTCTTCGCAAATCGCCCAGAGCGCGTTCGCCACACCGTCCAGGAACCGCCGCTGGCCTTCGAGGCATTCCGCGACGGTCAACACGTGCAGCCGCTGCCGGCGCTCGAAGTACACGGCTTCGTACCGGCTGCGGTTCCCTTCCCGAGCGTACTCGAGATAAAGGGTTGCTGGCAGCGCTGGCCAAGGCTGGATGAGCGCTTCCTGGCCCAACTCGATGAAGCGCTGGCGCAACTCAGCCGGTAGCGACCCCCACGCCGCGCGATCGGCGAACCTCGGGAAAGGATGCCAATCGCCTGGGGGCAGCAGCGCCGTCCGCAAGGTCTCGACCGGGTAGGCCCGGGCTAGCGCCAGTTCGTGGTTCAGCGCGGGAGCCGACTGTGCAGCCGCGGCGAGGCACCCAGCCAGGATCGCCGCCAGCCAACGCCCGCCACGCAACCTAGCCCCCATCCCCATGAACCACCAGGTAGGGCCGGACCGCCGGGCCGGCCGCTCGGGCCCGGTAACCTGACTCGTTCGGCGCGCCCCGCGGCAGCGGATGAGGATGAGTGGTAACATGCCCTGGACCTTAGGACGCCGGCGCGAGGCCGAACAAGCAGAAAGGCCCTTACCCCTGGTTCCTGGTTCTTAGCGAGGTGCCAGCGGCTTGCCCGGGTCGGGCGCAATTGGGGAGGTGCCTTGGGGGTGCGTCGTCAGACTGGGCTGGCCTGGCGGCATGACGGGGCCCAGCCTCACTCGGCACGGCATATGCTTATTATTCGAGTGTGAACAACGCGACCAGTAAACACCTCTCGAAGGCTGAGCTGCTCCAGTCGCTAGCGCGCAAGCACCAGCCACGGCCCGGACGCCGCACGGACACGCCGAGCGAGTCAGGTGCTGGCGCGAAAGCGCTCGGGACCCTCCCCAGCCGAGCCGGCGCTGCGGAGGCGGGGGCGGCGACGGCTCACGCGGGCGGGCATTGACGCGCCACGCTGACCTCGGGCGCCAGGGTCCGACCTGCAGGGGGCCCGGGCGCGCGCCCAGGAAGGCTCGATCCTCTGTTCGTTAGCCCGCGACGGCGGGTCAGTTCGACCCGCCGGCCATCCAGCAGCGGGCGCACCCTCGAGTCGGTCTCAGCGGCCTTCGCCTTGCTGGCCTGATGGTTTGCGCGGTTGCCAAAGCCATTCGCCACCGATACGCTGCCTCACATTCGTCGCGACGAGTCGCGCGGCGGGTGGATGACCGAGTACAAAGTCCAGTTCGAGGTCTTTGAAGGGCCGCTCGACCTCCTGCTTTACCTGGTAAAGAAGGAGGAGGTGGACATTTATCAGGTCAATCTCACCAAGTTAGCGACGCAGTTTCTCGAGTACGTCGAGCTGATGCGGCAACTGGATCTGGATATTGCGGGTGAATTCCTGGTGATGGCCTCGACGCTCATGTACATCAAGAGCCGGGAGCTGTTGCCCGTCGACCAACAGGTCGCCACCGAGGGCGAAGAAGAAGGGGATGACCCCAGGTGGGAGCTAATCCGCCGATTGGTCGAGTACAAGAAGTTCAAAGACGCTGCCGGGCAGTTGCAGGCCCTCGAATGGCGTCAGGAACATTCCTACCCGCGCACGCCGGGCAAACCGCAGTTCGACTCGCCTCCGCAGCCCGCCGAGGCCTCGCTGTTCGATCTGATTGGCGCGGTGAACGCCATCTTGAACCGGTTCCAACCCACCGAACCCACACGCGACATCTTCGACGACCGCTGGACGGTGAGCGAGAAGCTCGAGATCATCCGCCGGTTGATCCAAGAACAACCGGTGCTCCGGTTCTTCGAGCTGTTCGCCGACTCGACCAGTCGCTCAGAAGTTGTGGTCACATTTTTGGCGTTGCTCGAGCTGATCCGGTTGCGGGTCCTGGTCGCCACGCAGGCGCACCCGTTTGGAGACATCGAACTGCGCGGTCTCTCTGCCCTCGAGAGCCTACCCCCTGCGGGCGCGGCCGAACCTGCTGTCGCGGCGGCTGGGGAACCGATGGCCCCTCCGGACTCCGCGCCCTCGCCGGCGCCAGCCGTCGCTCGCGCCCCCGATTCCTTGCCTGAGACATGATGGAACTGAAATCGATCTTGGAGGCGGTGCTGTTCGCCTCGCAGAAGCCCTTGACGACTGCCGAGCTCAAGGGCGTGCTGAACACGGCGGCCGAGCAAGCTGAGGATGCCGAGGTGCGGTCGCTCAAGAAGACCAAAGCCGACGCCCTCGAGACCGCGCTCGAAGCCCTCCAGGCAGACCACGCCCAGGCCGCTCGGGCCTACCGGCTCGTCTGCGTGGCGGGCGCGTGGCAGTTCGTGACTGAGCCCGAGTTCGGGCCCTGGCTGCGCGCCTTGAGCGGCGAACGCTTGCGCCCGGCCCGGTTGTCCCAACCGGCCCTCGAAACGCTCACGATCGTCGCCTACCGCCAACCCATCACCCGCGCTGAGATCGAGCAAATCCGGGGCGTCTCGGTGGACGGCGTGATGCAGACCTTGCTCGAACGCGGTTTGGTGGAAGCGTTGGGACGAGCCGAGGTGGTGGGTCGCCCCATGACCTACGGCACGACTAAGGTCTTCCTCGAATACTTCGGCCTGCGAAACCTCGAAGAACTCCCGGCGGCTGACGAACTGCGCCGCATCGCCGTCGAACGCCCACCCGCCCTGTTGACGGTCGAGGCGGGCCTGGCCACCGCACCGCCAGAACAGCTCGCCCTGCCCTCCCAGGCCGAGCCTACGGCCACCGCGGGTGGCGAGCCCGGGGCGACGCCGACGGACGATCCCGCCCCGCTGTCACCGGCCTCTCCGGAGGCCGAGGCCGAGCCAGCAGAGAAAGCGGAGCCGCAGGCGGACCCGGCCTCGGGAGCGGCGGTGTCCTAATTGCCCTTGCCCATGAGCCCCAAAGCCAAGCCGCTCAAGCGATCCACCGGCTCGATTGCCGCGCCCTCCACGGCGAGCATTGCCGAGCAGCGCGCGGCCATCGACCGTGTGGACCGCCAGATTATCGAACTGCTCAACGAACGCACGCGGCACGTGCTCGAGATCGGCCGACTCAAGCTCAAGGCCGGGGACGAGATCTACGCCCCGCACCGCGAGCGTGCCGTGCTCGAGCGGCTCTGCCAACTCAACCGCGGTCCGATGGCCAACGCCTCCCTCCGCGCCATCTACCGCGAGATCATGTCCGGCGCCCTCGGCTTGGAGAAATCCCTCACCATCGCGTACTTCGGCCCCCAGGCTACCTTCACCCATCAAGCCGCAATTCGCCGCTTCGGCTCTAGCCTCCAGTATGTCCCCTTGCGCACCATCGCGGATGTCTTCGCCGAGGTAGCGCGCAACCGGGCCGACTACGGCGTGGTGCCGGTCGAGAACTCGACCGAGGGCGTGGTCACGAGCACCTTGGACATGTTCGTCGACAGTGAGCTGAAGATTGTGTCGCAGGTGATTCTGCCCATCCAACACTGCCTGGTCGGACTCGGCCCGCCGTCGGCCGTCCGCACCCTCTACAGTCATCCTCAGGCCTTGGCCCAGTGCCGGAACTGGGTGCAAAACCACCTCCCCACCGTCGAGATCATCGACACCTCCTCGACCACGCGCGCCGCGGAGTTGGCGGGGCGCAAACGCTCCGCGGCCGCCATTGCCAGTTCCCTGGCGGCCGAGCGTTACCGCCTGCGCATCCTCTACACGGACATCCAAGACAACTCGAACAACGCCACCCGCTTTCTGGTGCTGGGCCGCCAAGGCCCGCCTCCGTCGGGCCACGACCGGACCAGTCTGCTGATGAGCATGGCGGACAAGGTGGGCGCTTTGCACCGCGCGCTGGCGCCTTTCCGGCGCTACGGCATTAACCTCACCAAGATCGAGTCTCGCCCCAGCAAACGCAAAGCCTGGGCTTACTTCTTCTTCATCGACCTGGACGGCCACATCACCGACCGCCGCATCGTCCGCGCCCTCGAACACGTCCAGCCGCACTGCGACTTCATTAAGGTCCTCGGTTCGTATCCCAACTCCGAGTGACTCGGCCTCCGGCCCCCCGCTCGAGACCCGCGCCGGCGGGGCAGCTTAGCGCGACCGAGCCCGCGGGGCGGGACGGTAGTTGCGAGCCCAGTTGGTGCGAACCAGCGCCTGGAGCGCCGCCACGGTCTGCGCGTGCTGAGCCTCGCGCGCCTGCAGTTCGGTCACGCCGAACCAGGGCCAGGGGGCCGTGAAAGAGGCGGCCGGCTTGGGGACTTGTGCCAGCCAGGCCTCGGACAGAGCGGGCATCTGCGCCTGCTCGAACGGCACGCTAGCAAAGTACTTCTTCGGCGCCACGTAAGGGCAGTGCGGGCGATAGAAACCGCAGGCGATGAAGAAGGGCCGGTCCCGGTTCGCCTCCAGCAGTTGAATCGTCACCGTGGCCCCCAGACCGTCCGTCTGTTCCTCGTCCGTGCCCTCGGCGGCGAGGAAGCTCAAGGAACTGCCCAAGCCGCGCTTGGGGGTATGGTTGACGAGTTGGTCCTCCTCCTCTTTGTCTCGGCCGCGGGGATTCACGACGGTGTCCCACGACGCCGGATCGTCCAAACCGCTGGTGCCGATCTGGCCGGGCACACCGTAGTGATAGATCTTCCCGACGCGCGCGGCCACATAGCCGTGGCGCCGGAACATCTGCGGCAGCGTCACCACGTCCGGCAAGACGGTGCGAAAGTGCTTCTGCAGATCGAACACCTGGGTCGTGTCCGGGCGCAACCCGGTCAGGAGCGACGTGCGGCTCGGGCTACAGAGCGGGAACTGGCAGTAAGCTCGGTCCAAGCGCGTCCGCCGCGCGCAGCCAAGCGGTCCAGGTTCGGCGTCCGGACCACGCCGTGGCCGTAACAGCTCAGATCGCAGTTGAGGTCGTCGGTGGCGATGAACAGCACGTTGTACTTGGGCGGTGCTGCTGGCGCGGCCTGGGAGGCGAGGTTGCCGAAGCCAAGGACCATAAGGATCGAGGCCAAGCCGGCCAGCGCCTTCTCCCGGTGAGGGTGAGTGGTTGGGGCGTTCATGATGCGATTGTGCGATTGTGATGGGCTGCCGACAGACCCTAGCGAGGCTCCCTGTTCGGGTCGATTCCTTTCACGCCTCTTGGGCCTTGGATTGGATCGGGATGGGCTCGCGGTGGGCGCAGGCGGAGCTGAGTGGCTATATGACAGTGTTTTGTTAGTTGACACGTGAGTTTTATATGACAGTCCGTTAGTGGTTGACAGATCTTGGCTTGGCCGCACCCGGAGACACGGGGCAGATGGGAGATGAGGGCTTTGCTCCCCGTCTGGTCAGGCGTTAGAGTCTGGCGCCACATGGCTACGCCACGCGCCCTTTGGACTCTGGCCGACCTGGTCGATTTCGAGGTCCTGCTCGCCCAGGACGAGCGAGACCTCGAAGACGCCGGGGCCGAGGGCCGACTGCAGGCACGCGACCGCGCGCTGTATCGCCAAATCCAGGGTGCGCCCACGAGCCACCGTGCAGAAGGCGCGTTGGAGAAGCCGGGCCGGCGCTGGCTCTTCCACCGTTGGCGGCAGGCAAGGCTCGAACAACAGGGGCTGGAGCCCGGCACCTCGCCCGGGGCGAGCTTTGCGGCGGCGCTGGCGTTGTCTGGGTGGTTGTTGGGCGGGGCAGGCTTTCTGGTGGGGAAGGGGGTGTTGTGGGTGGGCCTGACGGGGGGCAGGCTTGCGGGCGGGCCGACAGAGCCGGTGAATGTGCTCTTCCTGTTGTTAACGTGTGTGGCGCCGCCCTTTTTGTTGTCGATGGCCACGGCCTATCTGCTGGTGGCAGCCGGGAATCGGCGGTGGCCTAGTGCGCCGCCGGTGCTACGCAGCCTCTTTGCGGTCATCTGCCGTCCCTTGGTGCGCTGGTTGATCGAACGTTTCCAGCATGCGATCCCCGTCGAGCGGCGGGTGGCGCTGGGGGCAACGGTGGGGCTGCTGCGGAGCCGGACGACGGCGCATGGGGCGGCGCTGGGTTGGCCGTTGGTGGGGTTGATGCAGTGGTTTGCGCTCGGGTTTGCGACGGCGATCGCCGCCGGTTGCTTGCTCTCGGTGCAGATCTGGCACCAGACGTTTGCCTGGCAGACGACAGTGGACGCTTACACCCCGGCGCGCGTCCATGGGGCGGTCCGAGTCGTGGCGACGCCATGGTCCTGGCTCTTGGGCGAGGGGCAGGGATACCCCACGCTCGCCCAGGTGACCGCGACGCAGTATCACCGCCACCGAGACCCCGCCGCGCTGCCGGCCGACGCGGCCAGTTCGTGGTGGGTGTTCGTGGTGCTGACGGCGCTGACCTACGCCTTTCTGCCGCGATTGTTGCTCTTGCTCGCTTTCCGCTTTCGGCAGCGCAGCGCGCTCGACCGCGAGCAGTTTGTCGCCCTCCGTTACGATGCCCTGTATGAACGGTTGGTTACCACCGCCGTGGCGTGGCGCGGCCCGGATGCAGCCGTCGCCCCCGCAGCCTGCGATGGCGGGTCAGTGCCGGGCGGGGCGGCTGGCGAAGGTCCGGTAGAACCTGCAACGGGGCCGTGCGTGTTGGTGGTGCCCGCGGACCTGGACAGGCCCCAACTACGAGAGCGGGTGGCGGAGGTGCTGGCGAGCTGGAAGGGTTGGCGGCCGGCCACCGTTGTGGACTTCGAAGGCACGATGGCGGGTCAGGAGGCCTGTCTGGCTCGGGTGGGCGGCCAAGGGGGCCAGGTGCCCCGCCGGGTGCTGGTGCTGCAGGAGGCCTTCATGCCGCCGACGCGCGAGGTGCTCGAGTTTCTGCGTGGGTTGCGGCGTGTGGTGGGGCCGGCCGGCGCGATTCTGGTTGGGTTGTTGGGCAAACCGGGTGCGGACCCGCTGGGCCGACCGGCGCAAGCTGCTGACGTCCAGGTTTGGCGCAAGCGGGCGCAGTCGTTGGGCGACCCGAACTTAGCGGCGGAAGCGCTGCCTGGAGCTTGAGGGTGTCTATGTTGCCAGTCCCCGATGTTCCGACGTTTGCGGTCGCAGGCCAGCCCAACGAGGGGAAGACCACGGTCTTGGCTACGCTGGCGGAGGATGACCAGGCGGACATCGGGCCGTTGCCCGGGACGACCACGCGCTGTGTGCGCTATCCGGTCGAGATCGACGGGGCTGAGATCATGGTGTTCTTCGACACGCCGGGTTTTCAAGAGCCGGCGGCCGTGCTGGCGTGGTTCCAACAACACCTCCAGGTGGACAACCCGGCGGCGGCCTTCCTCGAGGCGCACGGGGGTCAAGGCCGGTTTCCCAGCGAATGCGAGATCATGAAACCGCTGGCGCAAGGGGCGGCGGTCATTTATGTCGTGGACGCCTCGCGTCCAGTGCGGAGCGTGGACCGGCTGGAGTTGGAGATCCTGCGGCTGTGCGGAAACCCACGCATCGCGGTGATCTACCAGAAGGAGACCGGACAGGACTATGTGGCGTCGTGGACTCAAGTGCTAGCTCGCGACTTCAACTTGCGCCGGTCGTTCAACGCTCATCATGCGACGTTCCGGGAGCGCATGGAGCTGTTGGCCGCGGCCAAGACCGTCATCCAGGAATGGCAACCCTCGATGGAAGGAGCCATCGCCGCCTTCCAAGAGGACTGGGATGAGCGGTTGCGGCGCACGGCCGACCACCTATGCGGGTTTTTGCGCGAGGTGTTGTTGCTGAGGGAAGTCGAGACGCTGGCGGAGGCCGGGGCCGAGCGGGAGGCGACGGCCCAGGCGCGCGAGCGGTTGCGCGGGAAGGTGCGGCAGGCTGAGCTGGCGTGGCGGCGCCGGATTCGGAAGACGTTTCGGCATCGGCGCGAGAACTGGAACCTGCCGGAGATTGTGGTGGCGGACGTTTTCTCGCGTCAGGTCTGGCGTTGTCTTGGGCTGAGCAAACCGCAACTCATTCTCGCGGGCGCGTTCGCGGGGGCGGTGGTTGGAGGGTCGGTGGACGTGATGCTGGGCGGGGCTTCGCTGCTGGCGGTGACGGGCTTGAGCGCCAGCGCCGGGGCGGTGTTGAGCTGGCTCAGCGCCGACCGCGCGGTGAACGTGAAGGTGCCGCGGTTGGCGTGGGGCCCTTGGCAGGTCGGGGGCCGCCAACTCGGCGGTGTGGGGGTCGAGGCGCGGGTGGATCCCAGGTCGAACTTAGTGTGGATTCTGATCGATCGCGCCTGGGCCTATCTCGAAGCTGCCAGCCTGTGGTCTCATGGGCGCCGCTACGCCCCCGTGCCGCTGGGCGACGCCGAGCCAAGCCCGCGCGGCTTTTCCGCAGGCCTAACCCGGGCCGAGCGCGAGACGGTGATCCGATTCATCGGTCAACTGCGCAAGTCGACGGTGGACCCGGCGAAGCTCGAAGCCGCCCAGCGCGCCGTGCGCGACCTTTGGGAGCAACGGTTGCGGCAGCGCACCCTCGGCCAGCCCGGTCCGGTTCCAACCCAACCCACGCCTACACGATGAGTACCAACTCTACCCGTGAAACTCCCGCTGCAGGTTCGAACCTCCTCTGGAAGGTCGGGGTCGTACTGTGGGCCGTGGCGGGGCTGGGCGCCTTGATGGTGTGGCTGTTGCGAGCGCAGCGGGACCAACCGGTGTACGGGGGCCGGCCCTTAATGAACTGGGTCAACGACCTGGCTAACCCAGACATGGCAGCCCGCGCACGGGCCGAGGCGGCCATCCGCGCCCTGGGCACCAACGCCGTCCCCACGCTCGGACGGGCCTTGCGCGCGCCCGACCCACCGTTTAAGGACCGCTACCTCGCGCTGCAACCGAGCCTGCCCCAGTGGCTCAACGCGCCCTTGTACCGGTTGGTCAACCCGTTCGGAGCCGCCATCAGGCGCATGAATGCCGCGCGCGCACTCACGTTGGTCGAGCCGTCTGCTGCGGGTGCGCTCGACGCGTTGGCGGCGGCACTCGAAGATCCCGACGCACGAGTCGTCGCAGATGCGGCCGAGGCCCTGGCGCGGATCGGTAAGCCCGCCGTGCCCGCGTTGGTGGCTGGGCTAGGCCAGGGGAATCGGGATGCGCTGTCCCACGCACTGGCGGCGTTGGGCCGCATTGGGCCCGAGGCGGCCGAAGCCATTCCCGCGGTGCTCGACGTGTTGATCCAAGCCGAGGGTGCCGCGCCAGGGCAAGCCGCCCACACGTTATGGCGGTTGGGGCCGGGCAGCATGCCGCTGCTCTACGAGCGGTTGACCGACGCGGAGAGCCAAGTGCGCGACCGAGCTGTGGAAGCCATCACGCTCCAGGCTGCCAACGACTACGGCACGCTCCGGGCGGTGCTCGAGGGGTTCTCCGATCAGCCGGTCATGGTGCGGCGTCAACTCGCCCGCGCACTGAGGCAAGTGCGCCCTCCGACGCGTCGGCTGGCGTTCGCCCTGGTGCAGGCCCTCGAGGACCCCGACCCCGAAGTGCGCGAGCAAGTCGCGGCGGGCTTGCAGGCGGGGATGGCGGGTTTCGAGGGCATCGCGGCTGCGCTCGAGGCGAGACTGGGGAGCGCCGATCCCGATACACGGCGGTTGGCCGCCTCCGTCTTAGCCACGCTGGGGCCGGCCTCGTCTAAGCCGGCGCCTGTGGAGCCGGCTCGCGTCGAGTCGCCGCCCTCGGTTCGTTGAGGCTGGCGGGCTCATGACGAGCCCTTGGGATTGACGCCGTGTTCCGGTCAGGGCGCGCAGCCCTTGGCGCCCTGCCCAGCACGGTGGAAGCGCGAAGCGGCGGCGCAGAGCGGACTGTGCGTCCTACCACCGCCTTGGAATCCACCTTCGTCCCTATCAGGACTGGACGAGGTGGCGTTGCTGGAGCTCGAAGTGGTAGAGGGCGACTGCCGCGAGGGCATGTCGGATGCGGCCGGTGGCGACGAGGTTGGCCAACTCCGCCACCGGCACCAGCCGGGTCGTGACATCCTCGCTATGATCCAACTCGAGGGCGTGGCACAGGCGACACCGTTCGACCAGGACCGTGTAGCAGCGGTTGGTCATAAAAGCCGGGTTGGGGGAGATGGACCCAATGACGCGCGCGCCTTCGCCCTCATAGCCGGTTTCTTCGCGCAGTTCGCGGACGCCGGTGGCGACCGGCGACGGGTCCTGGGCGTCCATCACCCCGCCTGGGACCTCGAGTTCGACGCCGTTAGTCCCATGCCGGAATTGCTCGACCAAGACCGCTTGGCCGTCGTCGGTGAGGGCGACGACATTGACCCAATCCGGGCAGTCGAGGACATAGAAGTCATGGGGTTGCCCCGTGCGCGGCGAGATCCGACGCTCTTCCCGGGCGCGGAAGATGCGGAAGTCGCCGAGCACGGTGGACTGGACTGTGGGCCAGGGTTTGACCATTGGGAGAGGCTGGGGCGGGGCTTAGGCAATTTCAACCACGAGTGCGTGGAAACCGCGCATGTGGGGGTGGGGAGGCGGGTTTGGAATCACGGATCTCACTGATTTGGAAGGGGGTAGGGGTTAGGGGGGCAGGTGGCACTGGGTGTGCTCTATTACCATTGCAGAAAAGTCGTTGACACTCTTGGGGCAGACCTTAGAGTGCCCGAGCCGTAACCCAAAAACAGTACGTAGAGAACCGAAAACCTTATGAGCCGTTTATTCCGTAACCACAGGAAAGGGGCGTTCACGCTGATCGAGCTATTGGTCGTGATCGCCATCATTGCCATTCTGGCGGGCATGCTCCTGCCAGCACTGGCGAAAGCCAAGGCCAAAGCGCAGCGCATCAACTGTGCCAACAACCTCAAGCAGGTGGGCATCTCCTTCCGCCTGTTCGCCACGGACAACGGGGACCGGTTCCCGATGATCGTGAGCACGAACGAGGGCGGCGTATCCGAGTTGATCACGCTGGGCGTGCAAGGCAACCCGCTGAACACCTTCTGGGTGTTCGCATCGATGTCCAACGAGTTGGCGACGCCCAAGACGGTGCTCTGCCCCTCGGACAGCCAGCGCGTCGCGCCGACCAACTTCATTGGCATGATCAATAACCGCAACGTCAACATCGGCGGCCAAAACGGCGGCGTCAGCTACTTCGTCAGCATGGACGCCGACGAAACCCGCCCGCAAGTGATCCTGACCGGCGACCGGAACATCACCAACAACCAGGCCCACCCCGGCACGCAGACCACCTACAGCCGCCAGGTCCTGTACCGTTGGAACCAGATGAACTCCCGGGTCGGCCAGCAACGCGAGACCGATTGGTCCTCGAGCTTGCACCAAAAAGCGGGCAACGTCACGCTGTCGGATGGATCCGTCCAACAGGTCAGCGGATCCCGGCTGCGCGAGCAGATCGAGAACTCGCAGGAAGACCTGCGCGTGATCTTCCCGTACGTGGTCAACAAGATGAACTAGGGCTTTCCCCCTATCCTACCTCCCCACAAGGCACCCGGAAGGGTGCCTTTTTTGTTAGCTCACCCCGATGCTGCGGCCGTGCGGCGTATGATCTCATCCAGACCTGTGGCTGGACGAAACCCGGTCAGGCGAACCAGCTTCCCCAAGGCCGGTCGTCGCCGTTGCATGTCTTCGAAGCCCGGCGCGTAGGCCTCGTGGTAAGGCACACGGACGATCAGGGAACGGGATTCGAGCAGATCGATCACGCGCTGGGCGAGTTGGCCGATGGCGATCTCCTCAGCGCCGCCCACGTTCACCACTTGGCCGTGGGCAGCTCCGACCCCGGCCAGACGCACCATCGCCTCGACGGTATCCGTTACGTAACTGAAGCACCGCGTCTGCGTGCCATCGCCAAACACGCACAGTGGCGCGTTGGCCTGGGCGGCCGAGATGAAGCGGGGTAGCACCATGCCATACCGGCCGGTCTGCCTGGGGCCAACCGTGTTGAAGACGCGGGTGACAATGACGGGCACGTGGCGCTCCCGCCCGTAGGCCAGGGCTAGGAACTCGTCCATGAGCTTCGAGCACGCGTAGCTCCAGCGCCCGAGCCACGGCGGACCGATGAGTAGATCGTCGTCTTCGGAGAATACTTCTTTCTGGCTCTTGCCGTACACCTCCGAAGTCGAGGTGAGGAGCACCGGAACCTGCCGCAGGCTCGCGACCTCGAGGATCCCCCGGGTTTCTTCCAGGTTGGTCTGGATCGTGCGAATCGGCGAGGTCACCACCAACTCCACCCCCACGGCCGCCGCCAGATGAAAAATCACATCGACCGCACCCATCAAACCCTGCAGCTCAGCGCAATGGGAGACTTTGGCCTCGAGCAGGCGCAAGCGCGGGTCGCTCGCCACCGCCTCGAGATTGGCGAGACTCCCCGTGGAGAGGTCGTCGACCACGGTCACGGTGTGCCCGTCCGCTAACAACCGCTCGGTGAGGTGCGACCCGATGAACCCGGCGCCTCCGGTGACCAGGCAGTGTCGATGCGCTTTCACTTATGCGTGGCCAGCCAGCGAATCCGGCACGGGGCTAGAGCTGTGCCCCGGCCTCCGGGTCGAGGAACAGGAAACAGCTCGCGTGGCGTCGCAGGTGCATCGCTGGCATCGACGAGTCCATCGGCGCATGGACCAGTCGCCGCACTACCTCCGCCTTGGTTGCCCCCGTGGCCAATAGCCAGACTTCCCGCGCGGCGAGGAGTTGCCGCAGCCCGACGGTTAACCCCCAGGTGGGCAAACGCGGGCCGTGGACGTAAGCGGACGAAGACTGGACGCTCCTGGGGTGCAACTCGACCCGGCGAGTCGCGGCGTCGGCAGCCGTGCCGGGCTCGTTCAACCCGAGGTGGCCGTTGAGGCCGATGCCCAGTACCGCCAAGTCGAAGCCCTCGGCAATCCCCGCGTCGTACGCATGGCAGACCGCCTCGAGATCGGGAGCCGCCGCATCCAGGGTGTGGAAGCGCTCTGGATCGAGGTCCACGTGCTCCACCAGGTGTCGGCGCAGCATCTGGGCGCAGCCACCCGGGTCGTCCGCCGCCAAGCCGCCGTACTCATCGAGCGCGAAGACAGTCGCCTGACCGAAACTCGCCGCCCCGCGCTTCACGGACGCGGCGAGCGCAGCGTAGAGTGGTCGCGGCGTGTTGCCCGCCGCCAAGCACAACCGCAGGTGAGGGCGCTGGCGGAGGCGATCCCGCCAAAGCCCAGCGGCGGTCTCGGCCCAGGCAGATTCGGAATCGAAGCGCAAGACGTTCATGTCAAGGCAGTTCCTCCACCGTGAGGTCTTTGTACCACGCCTCACTGGGCGGCCCGCCATGAATCTGGACGCCGATGAAGCCGCTTAGCTCGATCTGGTCGTCTGGCTCGGTGTAGTCGACCGTCGGCAGGCCATTGATCCAAAGCCGAATCCGGCGGCCCTCGCAACGGATGATGTACTCGTTCCAGTCGCCGCGTTTGAGGATCTGGTTGACCTGGTCCATGTCCGACTTGGCCAGGACGCGGTTGCGTCGCGATTCGTCGTAGAGGCAACCCCACCATTGAGGATCGCCCAGGTCGGCTTGGTAACCGCGGACCTCATGGTGGTCGGGAATCCGCCGGCTGCGAACCTGAACACCGGCGTTGGCGCCTTCGCCGAGGAGCTTGAATTGAAGGCGGAGCACGAAGTTGGTGTAGGAACGGGTGGTGCACAGGAATTCATTGCGTGGCACCCGAGCCGTGAGGCTGCCGCCCACGAGCGCACCGTCGGTGATTCGCCAGGTCCGGTTCGTTTCTCCCTCCCAACCGGCGAAGGTCCGGCCGTCGAACAGGCGTTGGGGAGCGAGGTCGGCGGCAGTGGTGGTGGCGTTGCCGGCGAGGAAACAACCGGCAAGGACCAGGCATGCGATCGGGATGGTGGTGATGTTGGTCACGGACTGGCTATACGGCACCGGGCGCCGCCTGTCGAGCGTCGAGCCGAAGGCCTCGCGAGCCCCAGCAAGGCGGGTGGACCGGGAGAGTCCGAGGTGGAAGGGCCCGAACTCGCCCCTCCAGTGGGCCGTTGTGGCTGTGGAGTGGAGGGCGGAGCCCTGCGACGCCTCGATTCCCCTTCCGGCTTTGGATTCCCGATCGCGGATTTGGGCTCGGGGGCTCGTGGAACTCGCCCCTCCAGCGTCAGCGGCCTGGGGCGGACCGCTGTGCGACTTCCGCATTATGCCAGCTCTTTAATAGTTGACATGGCTGGATTCCAGCGTGAGTCAGCCCGTCCGAGGTTTGGAGGGGGAACAGCAGGATTGGAGGCTGACAGTGCATTACATTATGACAGCTCAGTAAAGGTTGACAGGACAGGGTTGCACCATGGGTGGCCGGGCAGGCCTAGGACGAGGCTCGCGCGGTAAGACCGAGGGTAAGACCGAGTGGTTGGCGCCTGCGCAACGGCTGGGGCGGTTGATTTTTGCTGTTCAAGGGCGGGGCGGTGTGGGAGATGTAGTCCGTCTAGCGCCCGAGTCCGAGTCTTCGGAGCTGAACGTTTTATGACGCGCCCGGCGCGATTCAAAGAGCTTGACGTCCGCGCCCTGCTGGCGCGGGGCGAGGAGCCGTACCCGCGGATCCGGGAGGTGATTGCGGCGCTTGCGTCGCGGGAGGGGTTGGCGATCACGGCTCCGTTTTTGCCGTCGCCGTTGATCGAGAAGCTTGGCAGTGAAGGATTCAGCTCGCGGGTCGAGCGTCGAGCGGGGGGGGCGTGGACGGCGTTTTTCTGGCGGGGACAGCAGTGAGCACAGGCGGGAGGGGAGGCATGTCGTGACGCCGAGCCAATTGAAGGAATACAAGCAGGCCGCGATCGTCAACACGTTGCGGGCGTGTCAGTTGTTTGGGGGATTAGCGGCGGGGGATTTGAAGAACGTGGCGGCGATCACGGTGCTCAAGCATTTGGGGAAAGGGGATTACCTCTTTCGGGAGGGGGAAAACTCGCGGGGTTTCTACATTGTCCAGCAGGGCGCCATCAACGTGCATCGGGTCAGTTCGACGGGCAAGGAGCAGGTGATTCATGTGTTTCGCGCCGGGGAATCGTTCGCCGAAGGCACGTTGGCGACGGAGACGGGGTATCCGGCGGACGCGCGGGCAATCGAGTCGAGTCAGGTGTTATTGGTGCAGAAGCAGGATTTCCTTGGTTTGTTGCACCGGCAGCCGGAACTGGCGTTGCGGATGCTCGGGTCGATGAGCCAGCATTTGCGGGTGTTGGTCGGGTTGCTCGACGACCTAACGCTCAAAGACGTCGAGACGCGCCTGGCCAACTGGCTGATCAAAAGGTGTCCCGATGCGGGCAGCGCGAAGCCGGTGGCGATCGAGTTAACCATGACGAAGCGGGTGCTTGCGGCGGAGTTGGGGACGGTGAGCGAGACGTTCTCGCGCACGCTGGCCAAATTCCGCGAGCAGGGCCTGATCAGCGTGCGCGGTAAGGCGGTGACCGTGCTCAATCCGTCGCGGCTGGCGGCGTTGTTGCGGCAGCACCTGGGCGAATGACGCCCGGCACGATCGGTTAGCGATCGCGGCCCAACAAGGTCTCCTTGAGGCGCGCCACATAACCGTTGGCTCGGTCGACGGCGGCCGGGTCGTGAGTGGGGAGGTCCTTGAGGGCATCGAGGAGCGGGGCCGCCTTCGAGCCGAGGGCGTCGACGGCGTTCAGGGCGAGCATCGAGACGTAGGCGCCGTTGCGGTCAGGGGGTAGGAGGTTTCTGAGCGCGGGCAGGGCGAGGGCGAGGTCAGCGGCGTTGCCGTGCTGACCCAGGGCGCGCGCGGCCGTCACTGTCACGGTGGGCGACTCGTCTTGGAGAGCGGCTCGGAGATCGTCGCGGGCGGCGTCGACTGCCTGAGGGCCGCGCACTAGGAGGCCGAGGGCGGCCCAATAACGGACGGCGCTATCGGCGTGCTGCAGGCCCGCGCGCACTTGAGGGAGGGTTCCCGGTTGCCCGAGGGTGGCCGTATCCGCGATGGCGAGGATATCTTCGAGGGGATACTTCGCCCGATCGTGGCCGAATTCGTAGAGGGTGGTGCCGGTGGCGCGCCGGTGTTGCTCAGCCTCGCTGAGGAACCCGACGTCACGAACTCGGAGGAGGTGTTCGCGGAGGGCGTGGCGGAGTTCGCCGAGGACCGCCTCATGCGCGGCAGAGTGGACGAGGTTAGTGACTTCGCTCGGGTCGGTTTCGAGGTCGTAGAGCTCCTCGGGCGGTTTAGGTTCCCAGAAATAGGTTTGGGGCGGTTTGAGTTTGCCCTGGTCGTAGAGCTGTTTCCAGACGCGGGTGGTGGGGGTCTGGAACATGTAATTGATGTGCTGGCCGTAGACCAGGTGCGGCATGTAGTTGCGCACGTAGATGTAGCGCAGGCTGCGGACGGAGCGGACCATGTCGTAGCGCTCGTCCATACGGCCGCGGAAGCCGAACAAGTGTGGCGGCGGCGGCGTCTCGAAATCGCCCATGAATGCCAGGCCCTGCATCCAGTCCGGCGGGCGGACCCCGGCCAAGCTCAACAAGGTGGGCGCGAGATCGACGAAGCCCACCAACCGCTCGGACACTCCGCCCACCATGTAATCTCGGGAGGCGAGGCGACGATACTTTTCGGGCACGCGAACGATGAGCGGCACGTGGAGACCGGAGTTGTAGGGCCAGCGTTTGCTGCGCGGCATGCCGGAGCCGTGATCGCCATAGAAGAAGACAATGGTGTCCTCGGCCAGGCCCGCCTCGGCTAGTTCGGCGAGGCGCTGGCCGGCCTGGGCGTCCATCTCGCCGACCTTATCGTAGTACTGCGCCCAATCGTGGCGGACCTCGGGGGTGTCGGGGTGATAGGCCGGCAAGGGGGCCAGGGCTGGGTCATGTTTGAGTGTGTGCGGCCGAACGCGGATTTGGCTTTCGTGACTGACGGTAAGGTTGAAGATGGCGAAGAACGGCTGACCGGGGCGGCGGTTCTTGTAGTGGGCTTTGCCGGAGGAATCGTCCCAGACCTTGCCCGGCTTGGTGAGGTTATAGTCTTCCTTGCTGTTGTTGCTGCAATAGTAGCCGTGGCGGCGCAGGATTTGGGGGTACATCTCCAGGCCCAGCGGGAGGGCGACTTCGCTGCGCATGTGTTCGGCGCCGGAGCTGGTCGGATAGACGCCGCTGACGATCGTGGTGCGGGCTGGCGCACAGACCGGGGCCGTCGACCAGGCCACGCGGTAGCGCATGGCCCGGGCGGCGAAGCGATCCAGATTCGGCGTCTGCGCGTAGGTGTCGCCGTAGCAACCCAACTGTGGGCCGGTGTCTTCGCAGGTGATCCAGAGAATGTTGGGCAAGCTGGCGGCGCCGAGGTTGACCGCGGCGGCGCAGACCAGGGTCGCGGCGAACCAAGCGGAGAGAGGGTTCAATGGTTTCATAGGCAGTCTGACAGCGCCTCGGAGACGCGGGCTATGTTCTCAGGTGTGGCTCCGATGAACAGATCGATATCTTCGGTTGTGCGGACGTCGCCGGCTGGCATGACAGCGTGACCGCCCCCGACGACGAAACGCCATCAAAGGTGCGATACGTTCCCGCCGACCTGCGGCATAGCCTAGCGGCCCTAGCAGGAGGGTGCAACGCCCATTTAGGCCGGTGCTCAAGTTCATCGAGGCCCTGTTCGCCGACCGGGGCGGCTACGCCGAGCGCCCTGCGGCGCTTGGGTTAGACCGCCGCCCGGAGCAGGCGGTCGCGGATGCCTCGCCAGGCTGCCGTGGCCGGTACGGCCTCGACCACGATGCCCTGCGCACCTGCTTCGTCGCACCGATGGAGCTCGGCATAGAGTGCCCGCGCGTAAGCCTCTGCGTCACGGGGCACAACACTTACCCCTCGCCAACCGGCCAACGACGGGATTTGCGTATGCGCCACCACCCAGGTGACCGCTGGATCGAGCGTCTCGGCAGCCAACCGCTGGCGCAGTTCCGCCTCACTGGCCCAGGAGCGGACCAGCAACCGCGCCTTGGGGGCGTAATGCTTGGGCAACTGCCCCGGACTGCGCCGGGGCCGGTCCCCAGCGGTCGGGACTTCGCCCTCCAGACTCGCGCCCAACACCGCGGCCAGGCTCTCCTGGTGGATCATCCCAGGACGCAGGATGCGGTGCGGCCGATCGGTGAGATCGACCACTGTGGATTCGATGCCGACCTGGGTGGGGCCGCCGTCGACGATCAACCGGAGCGCGCCGCCCAACGCCTTGAGAACGTGTTGGGCGGTGGTGGGTGAGAGTCCGCCGGCGGGATTGGCGCTCGGCGCGGCCAAGGGGAAGCCACACTCGGCGATTACCGCCTGGATGAGCGGGTGACTGGGCCACCGCACCCCCACTGTCGGCCCGCCGGCTGTCACCGCATCTGGGATCATGGTGGCTCGTGGCAGCACCAACGTCAGTGGCCCCGGCCAAAACGCCTGGGCTAGATCCTCTGCCGACGCCGGCCAATTGCTCACGCAGCGGCGTGCCATGTCGAGGCCCGCCACATGCACAATGATCGGGTTGTGGGCCGGCCGGCCCTTGACGGCGAAGACCTCAGCGACCGCCTTCGGATCGAAGGCGTTGGCCGCCAGGCCATACACCGTCTCGGTCGGCAGCGCCACGACTTTGCCGGCGCGCAGGAGCGCCGCCGACCGCAGCACCGCGGCCCGAAAGCGCGCCTCGGTGTCGGTGGGCACCAGCTCTGCCTGTGGCAAGGTGGGCAACGTCACGGCGGCACTCTAGCCCGCGTCCGGGTCATCCTGGCAAGTCGGGAGACATCGAAGACACGAAGCTCATCGTCAGCACGGTGATTGTCGGCGTGGCGCGCCACATGCCGGAGCGCCGGTCGTGGCGACTGAAGGTGAGTGCCTCTGCCATCCACAATCCACATCCCACCTCATCCCCCCGACTGCACCCATCGGAATCACCGCGCGGCGGCGGAGCGACGTTACGGAGGGGTGGATTGGGGTCCGCGGTGAATAAGCTGTGGAGAACTCGTCCTTTCTTTTTGCCCAATCTGTGCCAAGGGTAAGCACTGGCGAAGTAGCGAGCCCGGGTCCAAGTACCGGCGTCGAGACTTAAGAGCCGGGGCGTCAGGACAATGTTCCTGCGAGGAACCACTCCATTGGGAGTCGCTCACTCACTGTGGTGAGCCGTTAAGATGAATCCCGCCTGGCGGGAGCGCCAGTCTCAGTGGTGCCGCTGCTTCGCCATTTCTGCTTTTTTCTCTTAGGCTGTGGCTTGCGGGTTGCGTTTTGCGGTCCGGGCCGCACTTTAGGGGTGTCGAAAGGCGCATATGGAAGTCCTGTATATTCTGGGTGTGCTGGTCGTTTGGTTCGTTCTGATGAGGTGGGTGTTACCGCGGTTTGGGATCGGTACGTGAATGACCGGGAGCTGCTCGGTCGAGCAGCCCAAGGGGGAGGAGCCGGACCCGAAAGGCCCGCAGCGGTCATAGCGGTCAGCAGGGGCGAGGCGTGGGCCGTCATGCCGGGCGATGCGTTTCGCGGGCCTGTCTGCCGTTAGGATCAGACTGTGTCGGCGGGCTGGCTTTCGCTCGAGCGGTAGGAAGGGCGGCACCTATGAAACGCGAAGAAGCCTGGCAGCTCCTCACCGAGTTCACCCAATCGGAGTCGTTACGCAAGCATGCGCTGGCGGTCGAGGCCGCACTGCGTCATTATGCGCCGTTGCTGGGGGGGGACGTCGAGGTGTGGGGTGTGACCGGGCTGATTCACGATTTCGACTATGAACGTTGGCCGAGTCCACCCGAGCACACGCGTGTCGGGGCGGGGATCCTCCGTGACCGCGGCGTGGACCAAGAGATCATTGGCGCGGTGCTATCGCATGCGGAATGGAACCAGGCGGAGTACCCATTGGATCGGCCGTTGCGGAAGGCGCTCTTTGCGGTGGACGAGCTGTGCGGGTTCATTACGGCGGTGGCGTATGTGCGGCCGGAACGGCTGACCGGGATGACCGCCGGCAGTGTCCGCAAGAAGATGAAACAGCGGTCGTTCGCGGCGGCGGTGAAACGGGAGGACATCGAGCGCGGTGCGGCGTTGGTGGGCCGGCCCCTGGACGAGCATATCGGCCACGTGATTGCGGCTTTGCAGGGCATCGCGCCGGCGCTGGGGCTAGCCTGAGGGCGTCGGTCTTCGCCCTTGCACGAGGGGCTGGGGTCCGCCACTTTCGCTGCCCATGAAGGTCTTGGTGAGCGGCGGCGCGGGCTACATCGGTTCCATTTGTGTCGAGGAACTCCTGGAGCGCGGCTACGGCGTCACGGTGCTGGACAACCTGAGCGAGGGCCATCGGGCGGCGGTGGATTCGCGGGCGCAATTCGTGCGGGTCTGTCTGAGCGATCGCGAGCTCACGATGCGCGCGGTGGAGGCGGCTGGGGCGGAGGCGATTCTGCATTTCGCGGCCAACGCTCTGGTGGGCGAGTCGATGGCGAACCCCTCGAAATATTTCCGCAACAATGTGGCGGCCGGCCTGAATTTGTTAGATGCCGCGGTGCGAGCCGGCGTGCGAAAGTTCGTATTCAGCTCGACTTGCGCCACGTACGGGCCGCCGGCGCGGGTGCCGATCGCTGAAGACCAGCCCACGCACCCGATCAACCCCTATGGGGAGTCCAAGCTGATGTTCGAGCGCATCCTGGAGTGGTACCGGCAGCTCCACGGGCTCGAGCCGGTGGTATTCCGGTACTTCAACGCCGCCGGCGCCTCGGCGCGCTTTGGCGAGCATCACCGGGTCGAGACCCACTTAATTCCGAACGTCCTCAAGGTGGCGCTGGGCCAAGCGCCGCATTGCCAGGTCTACGGCACCGATTACGCGACGCCGGACGGGACGTGCATTCGGGACTACATACACATTCTGGACTTGGCAGACGCCCATATCCGGGCCTTGGCGCCGGGACGGATGGGGGTGTACAACCTAGGCAACGGCGAAGGGTACTCGGTGCGAGAGGTGATTCAGACCTGCGAGCAAGTGACGGGGCGGAACATCGCGGCCATCGAACGGCCGCGGCGACCGGGAGATCCGGCGCGGTTGGTGGCGGCGGCGGACAAGGCCAAGCGCGAGCTGGGTTGGCAACCGCGCCACCCGCGGCTCGAGCAGATCGTGGCCACGGCGTGGGCCTGGCATCGGGCGCATCCGGACGGTTACCCAGCCGGACCCGAGTGACGGTTCTGGCGGTGCGTGGGGGCGGCCCGGACCAGATCAAGCGGGTTTGCGGTCCCGGCACACGACGCGCTCGACCGCCGCGACCAACCCGGGGACGGTGTGCGGGTCCGCCTCGACGGCCGGTTCGAGGCCGAGGGTGGCCAGGGCCTTGGTCGCCTCTGGGCCGAGGGTGGCCACTTTGAGTGCGGGGTAACGGCGGAGCAACCGCGGCAGGTCAAACCGGGCGTGGAAGTGTTCGACGGTCGAGCCGCTGGTGAAGGTGACCCAATCCGCGCCCGACTCGACGAGTCGGGCGGCGGCGCCGTTCCGGTCGTCGGTGTCTGCCACGGTGCGGTAGCAGGCGATGTCGTCGACAATGGCGCCGTTTTCTTCCAGGAGGCGGGGCAGCTCGGGGTTGGCCACTTCGGCGCGCAACAGCAGGACCCGCACGTTTTCCAGGCTTTGGAACTGGAGGAGTTCCTTGGCGATCTCGCGCGCGGTGTGCTTGTTCGGCACGAGGTCGACCTTGAGGTGGAGCTCGGCCAAGCGGGCGGCGGTGCCGGGGCCCACGGCGGCGAGCCGGACGGCGCCGAGGTCGCGCAGGTCTTCGAAGGCCTTGAAGAAGTAGTCGAAGAAGGAGCCGACCCCGTTGGCGCTGGTGAAGATGACCCAGTCGTACTCGCCCAGGCCCGCCATGGCCTCGACCAGCGGTCGATGCTCGGTCGGCGGCCCGATGCGGATGCAGGGCACCTCGAGCACATCCGCGCCGCGCTCGCGGAGGGCGCCGGTGAGCTGGGCGGCCTGGTCGCGCGCCCGGGTGACGACGATGCGCTGGCCGAACAGGGGGCGGCGCTCGAACCAGTTGAGCTGGGAACGCAACGAGACGACCCCGCCGATGATGGTGACGGCGGGGGCGCTAAACGCGGCTTGGGCGGCGCGCTGGCCGATGTCGGCGAGCGTCCCGGCGATGGTCTGTTGCTGGCCGGTGGTGCCCATGCGCACCATGGCCACCGGGGTGTTCGGCGCCAAGCCGCGGGCGACGAGGGTTTCCGCCAGTTGCGCGATGCGCTCGACGCCCATCAGGATCACCTTCGTGCCGGGCAGGCGCACCATCAGGTCCCAGTCCAGTCCACTGCCCTGCGCCAGCGGATCGCGGTGGCCGGTGATGACGGTGAAGCTCGAGCCATGAGCGCGGTGGGTGAGCGGGATGCCCGCATAATTGGGCACCGCCATCACCGACGAGACCCCGGGCACCACCTCGAAGGGAATCCCCGCCGCGGCCAAACCTTGCGCCTCTTCTCCGCCTCGGCCGAAGGTGTACGGGTCGCCCCCTTTGAGACGGATGACGCACTGGCCGGCGCGGGCGCGTTCGACGAGCAGAGCGGTCAGCGCTGCCTGCGAGGGCGGGTGGTCCTTGGTTCGCCGGATGATCTCGGCGCCGCGGGGCACGAGCCCGAGCAACTCCGGGTTGACGAGCGCGTCGTGCACCACCACGTCCGCGCGGCGCAGCAGCGCCGCCCCGCGCAAGGTGAGCAACTCCGCGTCGCCGGGTCCGGCGCCCACGAGGTACACGGTGCCAGGAGGTTTCATGTCACTGGGGCGGGATCTTAACGCAAGGCGAGCCTGGGGGAAAGGGGACAGAAAAGGCGTGTAGTGGGAGTCGACATCGGGCAAGCTGGCCCCACACCACCACAACGACACCGATGATGGAAGCGACGATCCAGTTTACTGTGAACGGCCAACGGCGGTCGGTCACCACGGACCCCGCGCGGCCGCTGGTCGAGGTGCTGCGCGAGGATTTGCAACTGACGGGCACGAAAGTCGGGTGCGGCGAGGGTCAATGCGGTTCGTGCACGGTGTTGCTGAACGGGCGCACGGCCCTGGCGTGCCAGACGCCGGTGGCTCAGGCCGACCGTCAAACCGTCCTCACGATCGAAGGGCTGGCTGCCGGCGCGACCCTGCACCCCATTCAGGAGGCCTTTCTGGCCCAAGGCGCGCTCCAGTGCGGCTACTGCACCCCCGGGATGATCATGGGCGTGGCCGGCGCGCTGCTCGATAAACCCCAACCGACTGCGGCGGAGCTGCGGGCCCACCTCGAGGGGCACCTCTGCCGTTGCTGCGGTTACCCGCGAATCCTCGACGCCCTCGAGCGAGTCGCGGAGCTCACGCGGAGGATCACGCCATGACCACTGAACCCAGGACTGGTGGCCACTCGACTCCCGACCCCACCGCCGACGCACTGGTTTTGCCGGACTGCGGGATCAGCCGCCGCTCGTTCGTGCAGTGGCTGGGCGCCGGCTTGCTCATCTCGGTGGGCGCTGGTCCGGCGCTGGCCCAGCGCAGCGGTGGTCGCGGCGGGGGCGGCGCCCGGAGCGTTTCGGCTCGTGTCCATCTAGGTCAAGACGGCCGGATCACCGTCTTGAGCGGCAAAGTCGAGATGGGGCAAGGCGCGCGGGCGGAGCTCAGCCAGGCTGCCGCCGAGGAATTGCGTTTGGCGGTTGGGCAGGTGACGATGATCCTAGCCGACACGAGCGTGGTGCCTGACGACGGGACCACGGCGGGGAGCCGCACGACACCCGCGACCGTGCCGGCCGTGCGTCAGGCGTGTGCTGCCGCGCGCCAACTCCTGGTGGAATTGGCTTGCCGCCGCTTCGGGGTCCAACCGGGGGAGGTAGTCGTCCGCGATGGCCAGATCGCCCACGCGGCCTCGCAACGAACCGCCACCTACGCGGATCTCGCCCAGGCAGGGGAGACCGCCAAGGCCTTCGAGCGGGCGATCCCCGCCGAAATCGAGTTGACCCCGGTCCAGGCTTGGCGGGTCCTGGGGACTTCGGTGCCGCGCCCGAACGGTCGGGACTTGGTGATGGGTACCCACGCGTTCCCGTCGGACGTGCGCCGGCCTGGGATGCTTTACGGCAAGGTGCTCCGCCCTCCCAGCTACGGCGCCCGACTCAGCTCGGTTGACCTGGCGGTGGCGCAAGCGTTGCCGGGGGTGGTGGCCGTGCGCGACGGCGAGTTTGCTGGGGTGGCGGCGCCGACCTCGTTGCGGGCACGGGAAGCCCTGGCGGCGCTGGCGACCACGGCCCGCTGGGAGGAGCTGCCGCAACCTTCAAGCTCGGAGATCTACGATTATCTCCGGCAACGAGCTCAAGGGGGTGTGCCGGCCAATCCGTTCACGGCCGAACTCGCCGCGGCGCAGCAGGTCTTGCGGCAGACCTATCGCGTGCCCTACGTCCAACACGCGCCGCTGGAACCGCGCGCCGCCGTGGCGGAGTGGGAGGGCGATCGGCTGACGGTCTGGACCGGCACGCAGAGCCCCTTTGGCTACCATCGTGAGCTGGCCCGCGCCTTCCAGTTGAGCGAGGACAACGTGCGGGTCATGGTGCCGGATTTCGGCAGCGGGTTCGGAGGCAAACACAGCGGCGAAGCGGCGATCGAAGCGGCACGGTTGGCGCGCGCGGCTGGCCGGCCGGTGTCGTTGACCTGGACTCGGGCAGAGGAGTTCACCTGGGCCTATTTCCGGCCGGCGGCGGCGATCGACATCGAGGCCACCCTCGATGCGACGGGCCGGCTGACCTCGTGGTATTTCCTCAACCTCAACTCGGGCGGCGCGGCGGTGGACACGCCATACCGCGCTGGCGCGGCCAGGTCTCGGTTTATCGCCTCGAATTCACCGCTCCGCCAGGGCTCGTATCGGACCCTGGCCGCCACCGCGAACAACTTCGCGCGCGAGAGCTTCATGGACGAGTTGGCGCTGGCTGCGGGCGTGGATCCCTTGGACTTCCGGCTCGCGCACCTCGAACACCCGCGCCTGCGCGCTGTGCTCGAGGCGGCGGCGCAGCGCTTCGGTTGGCGCGAGCGTGTGACAGCGAGGCAGCCGTCGCTGGGCGTGGGCTTGGCTTGCGGGACGGAGAAGGGATCCTATGTGGCGGCGTGCGCGGAGGTGACGATCGATTCGGTCACCCAGCAGATCGCGGTGCGGCGCGTGTGTGAGGTGTTCGAGTGCGGCGCCATTCTGAACCCGGCGAACCTCCGCGCCCAGGTGCAAAGCTGCATCGTCATGGGACTGGGCCCAGCCCTGCGCGAAGAGATGCGCTTCGCCCACGGCAAAATGTTAAACGCCTCCTTCGCGCAATACCGAGTCCCCCGCTTCAGTGACCTGCCTGAACTGGACCTGCACTTGCTCGCGCGCCCCGACCTACCGGCCGCCGGCGGGGGCGAAACGCCGATCATCGCCATTGCGCCGGCGATTGCCAACGCGGTCGCGCACGCCACCGGCACACGGGTCCGCCAAATGCCCATCCGCCTGCCCGAGGCACCGACCGCCTGAGCCGGCCTTCACCCCGCCACGCCTACGGATGAGAGCTTCGGATCGGCGACAGTCTGCCGGTAGGGCGCGCAGTCCCCTGCGCGCCGCGACCCTCCGGGGACACAGGAGACCGCGGCGCGCAGGGGACTGCGCGCCTTACCGCCAACTGGTAGTCCGTCTTGGTGGCTCATGAGCAAGCGCCCATTCCTGCGGCATGAACGCTAGCTCACCCGCACCCGAGCCGCCGCCGGGTAAAACCACCGGCCCGTTGGGCGGGGGCCGCCAGGCCGCGGGGCTTGGAGCCCCGACAAGCCAGGACCTCCCGCGCGCAGTCCTGGCCTGGTGCGACGCCGGTCGCCCCTTCGCCCTCGCCCTGGTGCTCGAGACTTCCGGTTCCACTCCGGCCAAGGCGGGCGCGCACGCTATCCTCGATGCCACAGGCGCGATTTTCGGCACCATTGGCGGCGGGCTTGTCGAGGCGGAAACCCAGCAACATGCTCGCGCGGTCATTGCCGCGGGGCGACCGATGGTGCTGGATCGGCGGCTGCAGGGCAGCGGCGTTGCGGACGCGGACCCGATCTGCGGCGGGCGAATGCGAGTCTTGATCGACCCGACCGCGGTCTGTCACCGCGCTGCGTTTGCCGCTGCGGCTGGGGCACAACAGCGCCGTGAAAGGGGAGTACTGCTCACGACGCTGCACTCGAGCGCGGAGCTGACGGTAGCCACCGACGTGGCGTTTGTGGGTGGGCCAACGTTCGAGCCGCCGCCGGGAACCGTCCGCGCCGACGTGGTCCGGACCGCACTCGAGACCGGGCAAACCGGTCTGGTGGTGGTGGAGTCGGCGAGTGGAGGGCCGCCGCAGGAGGTGTTGGTCGAGCCGCTCGTGCCGCGGCCGCGCTTGTTGATCGTGGGGGCGGGGCATGTGGGGCAGGCGGTCGCTGTGCAGGCGAACCTGGTAGGATTCGACATCGCCGTCCTGGACGACCGGGCGGCGTTCCTTACGCCCGCGCTGTGGCCGCCTGACGCCACGCTGCGCTGTGGGGACATCCCCAGCGAGTTGGCCGCCGGGCCGTTGGACCCGGACACGTACGTGGTGCTGGTCACGCGCGGTCACCGGCACGATGCGGCGGCGTTAGCGGTGTGCTTGCATCAGCCGACGGCGTACGTCGGGATGATCGGGAGCCGGCGCAAGGTCGCGTTGGTGCGCCAGGAATTCCTCGAGTCCGGGCGCGCCACAGCCGCCGAGTTCGACCGCGTCTGCGCTCCGATTGGGCTCGAGCTCGGCGCGGTGACGGTGCCGGAGATTGCCACCAGTATCGTGGCGCAACTCATCCTCACGCGTCGCAAGGGGCGCGACGGCAAAACCCGCCCGCCATGAACTCGCGGCGGGTTGGCGCGGTGGTGTTGGCGGCCGGTAGGTCGCGACGCATGGGCACGCAGAAGCTGCTGCTCCCGGTGGGCGGGCGCCCGCTGATCGCGCGCGTGGTGGACGAAGTCTTGCGAAGCGGTGTGAGGCCGGTGTTGGTTGTGGTGGGGCGGCACGCGCGCCGGCTCGAGCGCGCGTTGATGGGGCGTCGGGTCAAGTTCGTTACCAACCCGCGCCCGGAGAGTGACATGCTCGAGTCGGTGCGGTGTGGGTTGCGCGCGTTGCCGAAGGCGTGCGCGGCGGTCGCGGTGGTGCTCGGGGACCAACCGGGGCTCACCGCCGAGACGTTGGCGTCCTTGATCCGAGCCTATCGCGCCGGCACACGGGACATCGTGGTCCCCACCTGCCAGGGCCGGCGCGGCCACCCGCTCCTGTTCGCACGCCGCTACGGCCCGGAAGTCCTGAGCGGCTACGCGAGCGTGGGCCTGCGGGGCCTGCTGCAGGCGCATCCGGAGGACGTGTTCGAGGTCGAGTTGGGCGCGCCTGCCGTGCTCGAGGACATGGACCTCCCGGCGGATTACCGGCGGGTGGTTAGCCGTTTTGGGCTGGGGCCTCAGAACTCGGGGCGCGCGCTGCGAAGACGAACTGGTTCGAGGTCTGGCCGCCGAGCTTGGTCCAAAGGAGATCGAGCATGAAGAAACAGCCGACGACCGGCAGGTTCTTGAGGTTGAGGAACTCCCACGCGGACTGGCCCCGATCGAGCGAGTTGAGGCCAAGCGCATTGCGCAGGCTGATAATCCAGAAGGCGATCGACGGCGTGCAGCCTTGGGCTTCGACCACATACCCCGTCTCACCCAGGAGCCGGGCGAGCGACGCGAGGTTGAACAAGTGGAAATGCCGGGGGATGTGGTACCCACCCCAGTAGCGGCGTCGGAAGAAGCGGTAGTCCCAGCCGCCCCGGTTGGGGGTATCGATCGCCAACACACCGTGCGGCGAGAGTTTGCGCTGGACGAGGCGCAGGGCCGCTCGCGGATCGCGCAGATGCTCGATCAGTTGGCGCATGACGATCAGGTCGTGCCCCCCATCCGCCAGCGCGCTCAGGTCCGCCTCGACGTTGCCCGTCACACACCGAATCCCCGCCGCCTCGGCCCGCCGCAGCACCGCACCATCAAACTGAAGATCCAAACAGACCGCTTCGACACGGCCCTCGGTTCCGGCCTCGAACACCTCGCGCAACTTGAGCAAGCGAGTCAAGTTCCCGCCCCCGATATCGACGACCGACCGCACCCGTCGATTCCCGAGGCGGCGCCGCAGTTGGGTGGCGTCCTTGGTCATCTTGGCCTCGACCACCGGTCCGGTCATGTAGATCGGGGAGCGTGGATCATGCGCGCCAGGAGGGTGAGGTAGGAGGCGCGAACGCGCCGCACGTAACCTGGTTGGTGCGCCTCCATGAGCCGGCGCAGGGCGGGCAAGTGGTAGAACGGGACGGTCAAGTGGGCGTGATGCGCCTGATGATCGTCGAACCCAAACGGCGCTAGCAAATAGCGCTCGAGAAAATGGGTCTCGACATCGATCGTGCTCTGGGGCGCACGCGCCAGGTCTCGCTCCGGCGGCCCGGGGAAGAAGTAGTGATAGCCGTGTTCGAGGAAGGTGCGGATGCGGTCCAGTTGGAGGGCGATCACGAAGATGGGCGCCAACCAGAAGACAAAATAAGCCGACGCACCGAGCCGCCACCAGTACAACGCCAGCACCACCCCCTGCACCGCGGCAATCGGGGCCACTTGCGCCTGCACGGTTCCCAGGCTGGGACGCTGCGCGTTCACCAGGGCATGGCTACCCGGGACGCCGCCATCGCCGAAGAACTTCCGGCGCAGCTTTGTCAAGCTGTCCCGGTAGTTGCCGGTCAACAACAAACGTAAGCGCGGCCAGCCAGGTTGCTCCCGCAGCAATGGCCGGTAGATGTAGCCATCGATGTCGTCCTCGATGCTCTGCGGCGATTTGTGATGTTCGAGGTGGGCGCGCCGGTAGTTGAACAGCGACACGCCAACCAGCGAGGCACACCCGGCGCACGGTCTAACTGGCCGCCTTGGCTAGGGCAGCGCTGTGGGCGTGGATCTTGCGGATGGCGGCGACGATGTGTTCGAGGTCGCCCCGCTCGGCCAAGAGCATGTTCTGCGTCAGAGCGACGGTGGTCGCGCACACCTGCCGGTTGCCCTTCAGGTCGTTGAAGCTCTCGCGATAGGCCTTGAGCCGCTCGGCGCTGAACAGGCGCTTGAACCCGCGCGAGTTGATGGCCTCGTCCAGCAGCCCGTCGTGGTATTGCTCCGCGTAACCGCTGCTGGTCGGGATACCCTCGGCGCCCAGCGCCCGGATGAACTGGTCGCGCGACAGGCCGTGGAACTGGCTGGCATCGTACCGGAAGGGATACAGATGCCACACCGCCCGGCTCCGGTCGGGCAGGCGGGCCGGTTGGATGCCCGGGATCTGCTTGAGTTCGGCTGTGAGGTAATCCGCGTGCTCGCCCCGGCGCGCTGTGTCCGTGACCAGCTTCTCCAATTGCTGCAGGAGAATGGCCGCCTGGAAATGTTGCATGCGGTAATTGCTGCCACGGGTGAAGTAGGACCGCTCACCCCGAAAACTGCCGTAGGCACGGCCGCAGTTGTGGAAGGACTGGCACCGGTCCAAGAGCGCGTCGCTGTCGCCCGTAACGGCGCCGCCCTCGCCCGAAGGCAGATGTTTGGACTCCTGGAAACTGAAACAGCCTAGATCGCCGAGGACACCGCATTTGCGGCCTTTGTACTCGGCCAGCCAGGCCTGGCAGGCATCCTCGACCACCGCCAGCTTGTGTTTCTTGGCGATGGCATTGATTGGGTCCATGTCACACGGCATCCCGTAGATGTGGACCGGCAGAATCGCTCGGGTGCGGTCGGTGATCCGGCTTTCGATCGACGCCGGATCCATGGTCAGGGTTGCTGGGTCGGTGTCGGCGAAGACCGGGAGGGCTTTGTTGACGAGGATGGCGTTGTAAGTGGCGATGAAGGTGTAGGGCGAAACGATGACTTCGTCTCCGGCGTCCACGTCCATCACGTGCAGGCTCACCAACAGGGCCGTCGTGCCGCTGGCCGTGGCCAAGCACCGTTTGGCGCCGAGCAACTGGGCGTAGGCCGTCTCGAACTGGCCCACGTTCTCCCCCGAACCGCGGAACCAGCGCCGGCTGCGCAGCACCTTCAGCACAGCCGGTTCCCAAGCCTCGCGCCAGGTTGGCCAACTGGGCCAACCCCCCGGATGCACCGGGGCGCCGCCCAGCAAAGCCGGTTTGGCGGTCTCGGCGGCCAACGCGCGGGGGGCGGTTTGGGTGCTCAACCAAGTGAGCGCCGCCGAACCAGCGGCGGCGTTACGAATGAATCCACGACGGGTGATTTGCTTGTTCATAGGCTCGCGAGTTTGACAGGGCTGGGTGAGACTCAGCCATAAACCGGTCGCACCGTCAATCGCGCGCTGCTGAGGGCTTGCAGAGCCGCCTCGGGTTGTGGCACGCTTCATCCGCGTTCGGGCTCGCCTTGGAGACGCGGCCGCGCGGCGCGGTTTCCGGGGCCTGCCAGTGCCAGAGTAGCTCAGCGGTAGAGCAGGGGACTCATAAGCCCTTGGTCGGGGGTTCGATTCCCTCCTCTGGCACCATATTTCGTATATTCATTTGTAGCCTATTACAGAATCCGATCGACAGTCAGGCGGGCAAACTAAGACTACCCACTAAGACTACGTTCCGGGATGTTGCCTCCCTTCGCCGATGTCAGGAATGACTGACCCCAGGCGCGGACGCCTGCCCGGCGAGGGCCATCTGCCGACGGGCCAGGCAGGGAGGACGCGGGGTTAGTCGCTCACGAACGAAGCGGCATCGAGACTTCGAGACGGTCTGCCGCGCTGAGTTCCTACACCACGATGCCCTTTCGCTTCGCCCTTGGCTCGCTCTTCGACGTTTCCTGCTCGCCTCGTGTTAGGAAAGCGGGCAGGTGATGAGAAGGCCTGCAGGCGGCGCCGGAGAAAAGCACCGGGGAGCGGCCGCCAAGGAGGAGTGCCAACAGAGGGCATGAAGCCGCACCAGCGGTGCCCGCTTGGAGCTTGCTTGCCCACCCGGCGGCTGGCAATCTGCTGCGCACGCTGGCTGCGCTGAGACTGCCCGCGCGCACACACTCGAGAACTCGATGAGCGCCGATTATATTCAACCCATACTGGATCCCGAGGACCCAGAAGGGCCGCGAGTGCAGGCTGTTTTGCCAGGTCGACTGATCTCATACTACTACAAGTTTCACCCGGTCAATTACGAGAACCTCCGTGCTGCAAAGTTCGTGCTAGAGCATCCCAAACGGCTCTTCGCCGGAATCCGTGCATTTAACGAAGGCGGTTGGTGCTTTACAGGCAGACCCGAGACCTGGCACATTCGGGAAGACGTGACGGCACCGTTTCCCGCGAATTTGGTTTTCGCGGTCTACCTTAATTCTCGGTGTTTCGTTTACGAGTGCTGAGCCGAGTACTCAGCGAAGGACGATCCTGATTGTCCAAGAGACTGGCAGAACCGATATTCGAGGCTGGTATGGAAAAGCACTTCCTGAGCGCATTTGTCGAGGGCACGGAACGGGAATCCCCCAAACCGTGGTACAACCCCGATGGGGATTGCATCGTCTATCAGTTCGGCGACGAAGCAATTGTCGCTGACCGAGTCGACGAGATACTGACCATCTATCGTTCTGTCGAGACAGGGAAGTCGATCGGATACCAGATTAAGGGCGTGTGCGCGCTGGGCCGGAAGTTCGGCCGGGATACCCTGATCGTGAATTGCCGCCAGGATCGGGAAGAACTGAAGGAGATCTCCCTCTGCTGGCTGCTCCTCGCCGCTTACGAGGACGGCCCGAAGACTATTGGCCGGCGTCAGGCGTACAGTGATGCCCTGGAATACTGCGGTCCGCACCCGCGTTTGACCACCAGAGACCTCGACCTCGTTCCTGCCTGAGTCCTCTCCGGCTGCTCTGCCGCAACACCTTCCGTGCCACCGCAGCATGGGCTGTAAGATGGCCACGCAAGTGCTTCGTGTTCAACACATGCGCCTGATCTGGTATCAGGTTGAAGCGCAACATCCGCTCGCCAGTCGCGCACGCCTGGTTTCAGATCAGATCATTTGGCTACGGAGTATTTCGTGAGTGTTGCGTTCTACCTTACATCCGCCGAAACGTATCAAACGACGTGCCAGGCGATGCCCAAGCTGGGCGGCTCACCCTCCGTCCGCTGCCGTTGCCCTCACTGGGCGGAATGCGCGGTTGAGCACGCTCAGCCCAACAACGCGCGTCGCAACAGCTCGAGCCCCTGCTGGGAGGTCACGTGCTTGAAGGTCTCGCGATCGAACGTGTTCACTTGCAGCACCACGGTGGTGCGGTCCGGCGTCGCGAGGGCGAGGAAGACCGTGCCCACCGGTTTGACCTCCGACCCGCCGCTGGGCCCGGCAATGCCCGTCACCGCCAAGGCGTAGTCGGCCCGGTAACGGGCGCGGGCGCCTTCAGCCATCTCGCGGGCGACCGGCTCGCTGGCGGCGCCGTGCTCGGCCAGGGTTTGGGGGTGGACGCCCAGGCACTGTTGTTTGAGTTCGTTGCTGTAGGTGACGAGGCCGCCCAGGAAGACCGCGGAAGCGCCGGGCACGTCCGTGATGCGACTGGCGATGCGCCCGCCCGTGCACGACTCGGCCAGCACCAGGGTCTGCCTCCGGTCGGTAAGGAGTCGGACGACGACCGCCTCGAGCACGTCATCCTCATCCCCGTAGACGTGCTGGCCGATGAGCCGGCGTACCGTCGCCTCCGCTTCCTCCAACAACGGGCGAACCGCCTCGCCGCGGGCGGACAGTCGGATGTCCACTTCGCCGGGTCGCGCGCAGTACCCGATTTCGAGCCCCGCCTGGACGAGCTCGGCCAGCGGACCGGCGATGCGTTCCTGCACCAGGGATTCGCCCAATCCCGAGCTGCGCAGGGTGCGGCAGAGAAAGGGGGCGGGCAACCGCGAGTTTTGGCGCAGCCAGGGCAACACCTGCTCGAGAAACATGGGCCGCAACTCGCGGGGCGGGCCGGGCAACATCACGAGCCAGACTCGCTCGGCTCGGGAGGCTTGCTGGGGCGATGGCCCTTCGAGAATGAGTCCGGGCGCGGTGCCATTGGCGTTGGGCAAGACCAGGGCGCCTTCCGGCACCAGGGCTTGAACCTGGGTACTGGCTGGTCGGGGTCGACGGCGCGCGGCGAACCAGGCTTCGAGGTGCGCCACCACGGCCGGGTCTTCGACGAGCTGGCGCCCGAACAAGGCGGCGATGGCGTCGCGGGTCAGATCGTCCGAGGTCGGCCCGAGGCCGCCGGTGGTGATCACCAGGGCCGCGCGGCCCAGCGCTTCGCGGACGGCCTGCTGGACGGCTGGGGCGGTGTCGGGCACCGCCACCTGGCGGGCGACGAGGTAGCCTCGGTCGGCGAGTTGGCGGCAGAGCCATTGCTGGTGGGTGTTGAGGACTCGGCCGGTCAGCAGTTCGCTGCCTGTGTTGATGAGCTCGATGTTCAAGCGGGGCGCAGTGTCCCGCGCCGACCGGTGGGGCGCAAGCGCGGGTTCGGCGTGAGCGACCGGGCGTCGTTGACTTGTGCGGGGGGAAAAATATACTGGCGACGTGGGTGAGACGCAGAATAAGTGCGGCAAACAGCGGTTTCTGGACTTTCTAGGCGGGAAGAGGCTTCGCCTGACCGCCCAGCGCCGCGCGATTGTCGAGACGGTGTTCAGCACCACCCAGCACTTCACGGCCGATCAGCTCTTGGCTTGGGCGCGCAAGCGCGACAGGTCCGTCTCGCGGGCGACGGTGTATCGCACGCTGCCGTTGTTGACCGAGAGCGGGCTGGTGCGGGAGATGGACTTCGGCAAGGGCCAGACCTACTACGACCCCAACTACGCCGATCATCCCAACCACAGCCACCTGATCTGCGAGGACTGCGAGAAGATTGTCGAATTCGAGAGCGAGAAGATCGCGCGGCTCGAGACGGAGATCGGGCAGAAGCTCGGCTTTTCGGTCACCCGCCAAAGGCTCCAGATCACGGGCAGTTGCGACGAACTCAAGAAGCGCGGCACCTGCAAGAACCTGGACCCTCGAAGCGCCAACTCGGCTGCCCTCCATGAGCCGAGGTAACCTGTGCAGGCCGAAGCGCCCTGACCCGCTGCGGTTGCCGCTCGAATAGGCTTCAGTCGGAGGGGGAATCTGCCGAAGTAGGCAACGTGGCGATTGCACATGCCGAGCCTGAACCTTTGAACGGGGCGGCTTGCGAGCTGGCAGCCACGCCAGCACCGCGCGCCGCGGCAGCGGCCATCGCTCCAGGGGCATGCCCCGGAGGCCGGCGCCAGCCCAAATTCCTTCTCGGGTCGCGCATGACGGATCTGCGACCGCGGCTCGATACAGGGCCCGAGTTGGCTGCGCCAGGCGAGCGTGCGGCGCTGGTGGAGGGGCCTGGTGGAGATCGAGGTGAGCCGAGCGGAGAAAGCGCGCGACTGGGAGTGGACCTGGCCGGCGAACACCCGCAGGCGAGCCCGAAGCCGGTTATCCGCGAGCTCGACCGGCGCGATCGGGAGACTCGAAGCCGGCAGTGGCTGCGGCATGGGGAGATCGCGGCGGTGGCGGTCGTGGTCGGGTTGTTGGTGGTGGCAACGTGGTACGTTTGCCAGCCCCGGTTGCGTGAGCCGCCCGCGACCGAGACTGTTGCGGGCGATCCTTCGCTCGACCAGTTCCGACCCGAACCGGCCCGGTGATTAGTCTTCGTCCGGCACGGCGGTAATGGCCCAGGTAGGGTACGGCTCTCGGGTCCCTTTGACCGCGCGCCAGAGGATGCGGTTGAGGACGTCCTCGGGGGCGCGGTCGACCTGCCGCAGGTTCAGCTTGGCGGAGACGATGGCATCTTGGCGGAGGACCGGGTCGGAGAGGGCCCGGGGATCGGGGTTCATCTGATCGAGGGGCACGCGGTTGGGGACGGCGGTGAACGGGGTGAAATCGGGCTGCTGGGTGAAACAATCGAACAGGGGGGTGGCGGTCGCATCGAACTGGTTCATGGGGGGCAAGCCAAGGATCTGCTCGATGGTGCGGAGGACACTGGTGGTGTTGTACTGCGTGCTGACGACGGCGTTGCGTCGGGTATACGGGCTGACGCAATAGGCCGTGGTGCGATAGCCGCTGACATGGTCCCAACCGGCTTGGGGATCGTCTTCGATGGCGAAGAGGACCAACTCGGGCCAGAACCGGCTATGGCTGAGCGCCTGGACGATCTGTCCGAAGGCCAGGTCGTTGTCCGCCACGCAGGCGGCGGGCGTGGGCGAACCGCGCCGTGTGCCGCTAGTGTGGTCGTTGGGCAGGCAAATCAAGACCAAGTCCGGAAAGGTCCCCGCGCGGTCCCAGGCGGCGATCTGGTTGGTGATGTAGCGAGCGCGCCAGACGTCGGGAACCGCCATCTCCCAGCCGATGGTATTGGTGGGGGTGAACGGGCGGATGGACTCGATACTGGGTTGGCTGCCGATGACGACGTCGCCGCGGCCCTCGAGGTACTCTTGCCAATAATCGGTCCAGGTGGGTTCGCCTTTGCGGCGGGGGTCTTTCCAACCACAGGCGGGCATGGCGAACTCGCCAAAGTTCCAGATGGATTTGCCGTGGGCGAGGACGTTGTCCCAGATGAACCCGGCTGGGGAGTAAGCGAGCGCGTCATTTTCGTCTTCGCCCATGCCGTCGGGGTAACTGCGCGGGAAGCCGGCGAAGGCCTTCTCCATATAATCGGTCGCGAAGGCGGTCGTACTCCATTGGTGACCGTCGCTGAGGATGCCGCTGCAGTAGGTGTTGTCGAGCAGGACGAACTCGCGAGCCAACTTGTGTTGGTTCGGGGTGACGTCTTCGCCAAAGATGCAGAGCCGAGGATCGCCGTTGCCGACGGGCAAGTCGCCCGGGACCTGGTCGTAGGTGCGGTTCTCCTTGATCACATAGACCACGTGCTTGAAGACGCTCGGTTCACCGATGCGCTCGGGCACCGGCCGCGGAGGTTGCTCGCGTCGGGGCGGCAACTGTGCGTGGGCGATCTGGGCGCGTCGGTAATTGTCGTACACGATGGCCGACAGGTCCGGGAGTTGGCGCCGGGCGGGAACGCGCAGGAGGGAGAGGGAGCCAAAGTACTGGTGTGAGTTGAAGCCCTCGATGCCTTTGGCTTCGTCCTGTCGCTTCACGTCGCCAATGCCCTTGACGTTGGCCACGCAGAGTTGCGCGCGGCGGGCGTCGAAGGCCAGCGCGCCGGGAAACCAGCCGACAGGAATCAGGCCGAGGAGTTCGGATCGGCGCGGCCGGAAGGCGATGACGGCGACGGCGTTCTGGGTGCCGTTGGCCACATAAAGGGTGCGGCCGGTGCGGTCGAACGCCAGGGCATTGGGCGAAGCGCCGAAGAGGTCTGCCGGGCTTTGCTTCACCCAGACGGTTTCGATCACGCGGTCGGTGCGCGTGTCGATGACACTGAGCGTGTCACTCGCCGCGTTGGCGCAGACCACATAGCGGCGGTCCAGGCTCAACGCCAGGGCGCTGGCATGCAGCCCGGTCCTGATCTCGACGGGCCGTTGGCGGGTGTCGCCGTTCGGCCCACTGCGACGGGGCGCGGGTGCGGTTGGGCCGAGGTCGAGCACGGTGACCGAGCCTTCGCTGGCAATGTGCCGCACCGGGTCCACTCTGACCACCGTGCCGCGGCCGGCGGGACCGGTGAGGTCGCCCGCCACCGGCCGGCGTCCGCCCCAGTTGCTGACGTAGGCCTTGCGGCCCACAAGCACGACGTCATAGGGGGCCACGCCTACTTCGAAGCTCTGGCGCACTTGACCGGTTGCGAGTTCGAGTTCGAGCAGGCGGTTCGAGAGATTGCCGCAGACATAGAGTGAGGCGCCGTCGGCCGACAAGGCCAGGCCCGCGGGGATTTCCTCTCTGCGCCGGGGCGCGTCGGCAGCGGGCAAAGGGATCGAGTGCGATGCCGACACCTGGCCATCCGGCGCTACCTGGAAGACCTTGATCGAGCCGTTGACGTTGCTGAGGTAGATGCGCCGGCCATCCGGCGAGAAGACCAAACCGGTGAAACTCACCTGCCCCTTGGTGTCCGGCTCGAGGATGTTGGCCGAGGCCACCGCCGGCTGGGGCTCGTGCTGCCGCTCGGAGGGTAGCGCCACGCGTTGGCGGATCGCGCCCGTGGCGGGGTCGAGTAGGACAAGTTCGCTGGTCTTGCCGGACACAGCGAGCAACGTGCCGTCTGGGCTCAAGGCGAGGGCTTGCGGGCGGAGTCCGGGGAGGTCGACCTGGATGCCGATGGGGGAGACGACCTGGTTGACAGGCGTGACCACGAGGTTCGTGCTGCGGCGGCCGACCCGTTGGGCGGTCGCGGGGGTCGTGGCGGCGAGGGAGGCCGAAGCGGCCGCCAGTGCCAGTAGCACCCGTGCGGTGGTGGAAGCGGACATGACGGCGCGGTGGTTAGTAGCCGAGGCGTGCCAGTTCCTGCTCGAGGGCGCCCTGGAACTCCTCCATGTCGAGGGGGGAAGGGCGGTAGCCTTTTTGGTCTGGGGCAAGACCAAGCCGCCCGAACTGGTCCAGGGCCCAGGTGGCCTTGGTGCCGTCGCTGAAGGTGACGCTGCCGCTCACGACGGTGCCGGGCTTGGCGATCTGGTCGGCTTTGACGGCGACCTTGCCGAGGGCGGGGGCGGGATCGGATGGACGGGTGGCGCCCGGGGGACGAGCCGCGGGGGGGCGGCCGGCTGGGGGGCCGGGTGGGCCTTTAGGGGGAGCGTCCAGGGTGCTGGGTCTAGGCGGCTCGAGGTCTTTGGGCACCAATTGCAGATCGCCGATGAGGAGTTTGACCTCCATATAGGTGCAGCGGAGGCCGAAATCCGTTTCCAGACGTTTCTGGATTTCGGCGAGCTGAAGGCCCTGGCCGATCCACTGGGTGACTTGCTGTTTCTGGCTGTCCGTGAGGTTCATAAATTGCCGTGAGCTATTCGGCGTGAATGCTCTCCCCGAGGCAACTGATTTCTTCGGCGCGCCGGCGGAACCGCTCTCGGCCGGCGAGTCGCGGGGCGCGTCGGGTGGGGCGCGCCGGAGGCCGAATTGGGCGAAGAGCGCGGCGTTGAGGGCGATCACGAAAAGCACCACCCCCGCCAGGACACGCCGCGCACGGCGCGCTTCACGGTCGCGGGATCGGGCCTGCCCAGCCGGCATGGGGCCTAGGCTTTCTTGGTTTTGGCGTGAAAGAGTTCGTCGCCTTTGAGTCCGGTCAGGTGCTCGACGCCTCGAAGCAGGCGGAACAAGGCGTAGAAGACAATGATGGAACTCGGCAGCACGGTGCCAGGCCAGCTCCAGAACTGGAGTTTGCCCAGTTGCAGATTGAACTCGGCCGTGCCCGACTCGGCGGGCAGTAGCCAGAGGGCGAGGGCGAAGTTGACCATGGCGCTGAGGGCCATGGCGCCGGCCAGAAGCCAGGACGCCGCGGCGAGTAATTGCTCGAAGGAGGTCAGGTTGTTGCGGGCGACCAGGGCCTCGTGAATACGGCCGGTATCGAGGACTTGGTCGTTGTAGAGGAGGGTGCGCACCAAGGGTTGGCGGGTGCGCAACGAGAGCGGGATAGCGGCCGCCACCACCAAGGGCAACGCCGCCTCTTTGACGGCGAACCAGGCGCCGTGCATCTTCAGCAAGCCCAACCCCCCCGTGAGCAGCGTGCTGACAAAGCCAAGGATCGACAGGAGATTCCACGTGCGCCGATAAGCGAGGTCATAGAGGCCATAACCGAAGGGAAAGGCTAGAGCCAACACCAAGCCTCCTACCGGGCCGAGGCGATCTTCCTTGCTCAGGAAGGCGAGAATCAACGCCGGCAAGACGGCGTTGAAGGTGAGATTGACCCAGAGATTGTCCGGCTTGGACCGCATATTCCGATCATTCGACCGGAAAGTCGGTGCGGACGACCTGTTGCTTGAAGGCGTGGGTGAGGTAATTGACCAGGGACTCGATCTGCAGCTCGCTCAGGGGGCCGCCCTTGCTCGCGCCCCAAGCCGGCATCAGGGTGTTGTCTTTACCTTCGGTGATCCAACGCTTCCAGTACTCGCGGTCCTGGGGTTTGTTCAGGGCGCGGAGGTTGGGCACCATGCTGGCGCGATGCTCGGCTTCGTGGCAGACGCCGCAGGCGGCCGTGTAGAGGGTCTGGCCGTACTTGCCGACCGCTGGGGCGAGGTGGCACGAGACACAATCGCCGCGGAAGACGGCCTGGCGATCGGCGAGCGCCGCCTGCATGTTGCGCGCGCGGTCGGCGGCGGACATGGGCGCTCCGACAGTAACCGGCAGAGTGGGGATGGTGGCGCGCACGGTCAGGTACCGGTACCCGGCGGTGCTGTCGACGGTCACGGTCTTGGTTAACACTCCGATCTTGCCGCGCAGGTCGGCGTCGACGGTGAAACTGCCGCTCTCTCCCGGAGCGAACCGCCAGGGCATGCTGGGCAGCTTCGCCACCGTGCACCCGCACGAGGTTCGCACCGAGGTGATCGTGACCTCGGCTTGGCTGGTATTGGTCAAGCCGAACGCGAACTGCGCGCTGACCTCCCCGGGCTTCGTCGTGTATTCCTTCACCAAACCATCCCACGCGAACACGCTCTCCTGGACCGGAGGCGCAAGCACCTGCGGAGCCGTGCTCAACCGGGCGCCCGGAGGCGGGATTTGGACCAATCCCGGTACGGGCGTCGGGATGGCCAGGCCAGGGCTAGCGCTGGGGAACAGGGGGACCGGTTGGATCACCGTCGGGCTTGGGGCGAGCGGCACCCCGCCTGGGGGTGTCGGCAGGAGGACACGAGGCGGCGTGGGCAACTGCCGCTCCGTCAGGCGCCGTGGTTTGGCTGGAGGCGCCGGGGGCAACTCCGGCGGCAGCGGGGGAGTGATGGGGTCACCGCCTAGGGCGATGACCGCCAGCCAGACGCCCCACCAGGCTTTAACCCGTCTACCTACCAACCGACTGCGCCAGATCAACATGGGCCGAATAGTATCGCAAATGCCATTGATTCGCGAGCAAAAACAACTTCCCCACGGGCTCCGCAACGGAGGCGGTTATGTCCGCTTCAACCGCGGCCCTTTGGGAGTGTCTTCGACCAACCACCCCTGAGACTTTAGCTCGAGGCGGAAGGCGTCCGCGCGCGCGAAGTCTTTGGCCCGGCGCGCGGCCTGGCGGGCTTCGAGCAAGGCCAGCATCGGAGCCGGCGCTTCGGCTGCGGTCGGACCGCCGAGGGCGAGCACCGCGTCCAACCGTCGCCAGGTGGCCAGGGCGGCGGTTGCCTGCGTGGGTGTGAGCGCGCCCTCGGCCAATCGGCGGTTGAGGTCGCGGATCCAGTCGAAGACAGCCGCCCAGGCCGCCGAGATGTTCAAGTCGTCCTCGAGCGCCGCAGCGAACCGCTCCAGCAACGCGGGGTCGACCTCCGTGGCAGCGGCGGGGGCAGCGCCGGCTCGTTCTTCGAGCTTGGAGAGGCATTCGTCGATTCGACCCAGGGCGCTGCGGGCGCCCTGCAAGCCCTCGATGGTGAAGTTGAACGACTCACGGTAGTGGGCGCTGAGCAACAAGTAGCGGATCTCGCGGCCGTTAAACCCTTTCGCTAGCAGATCGCGCAAGGTGTAAAAATTGCCGAGGGACTTGCTCATCTTCCGACCCTCGACCAGAAGATGCGCCCCGTGGAGCCAATGTCGGACGAAGGGCTGACCCGGCCCCTGCAGATCGGCACCTTCGCTTTGGGCAATCTCGTCTTCGTGATGCGGGAAGATCAGGTCCTCGCCGCCCAGGTGCAGATCGAAGCTTGGGCCCAGGAGTTTCATGCTCATCGCGCTGCACTCGATGTGCCACCCGGGCCGGCCGTCACCCCAGGGACTAGGCCAAAATACCGCCCCATCCTCCGGCGCGCGGGCCTTCCACAAGGCAAAATCGGCCACCGACTCCTTGGCGTACTCGTCGCTCTTGACTCGTTCTCCAACCCGCATCTCGTCGAAGTTGAGCTTCGCTAGGCAGCCGTAGGGGCGTCCGGCGGCTCGGTATTTGTCGATGCTGAAGTAGACCGAGCCATCGGCGGCTTGGTAGGCAAAGTCGCGGGCGAGGAGCCGCTCGACGAGGGCAATAATCTCGCCCATGTGCTCGGTGGCCCGCGGCCGGTGGTGGGGCGGCAACAGGTTCAGCGCCTGCGCATCCTCGAAAAAGGCCGTCTCGTAGCGGCCGGTGTACGCGGCCAGCGTGAGGCCCGTCTCCGCCACGCGCCGAATGATCTTGTCTTCCACATCGGTGATATTCATGACGTGGCGCACCGTATAACCCCGGTATTCGAGGAATCGCCGCACCAGGTCGGCGAACACGAACGTCCGGAAATTGCCGATGTGCCCGTAATCGTACACCGTCGGCCCGCAACAGTAGAGCCCCACCTGCCGGCCGGCCGGGTCTAGCGGGGTGAACGTTTCCACCGCGCGCGTCAATGTGTTGTACAATCGCAGTCCCATAACGCAATCTGGCCGCCTAGCATAGTCCCTGGAGTGAGCCAAAAGAAGTTGAAAGTCATTCGCCCGAGCTGGTCGCCACGGCCCGAGCCACCAGGCCTCTCGTACGCGACGCAGTGCTGCGTGTCGGGTTGCGGCTACCTGGGGGCCCGACGGGATGGTGCACTCGAGCACATAGCCTCAGCCGCTGTCGTCCGATTCCAGATCCCCACTCACCCTCACCCTCACCTTCACCGCGAGCATCGAGCATCGAGCATGGAGCGGGGGCGGGGGCGTCGGCCGCGGTGACCCGCTACCCTTCCCTGCCGACCCTCTGCCCTACCGCTGGTGATTGAGTTCGCTGACCTGGGCGTTGAGCGTCCAGAGATCGTAAAGGTATCCGAGGCCGAACAGGCCCACCGTGCACAGGTAGAGGACCCCCGTCAGGATCTTCCCCAGATAGAACCGGTGTGCGCCAAAGAACCCGAGGAAAGTGAGCAGGAGCCACGCCGCCGAGTAATCGAGCGCCCCAGCCTGGAACCGTCGGTCTGCCTCCCGGTCCATTCCCGGAATCAAGAACAAATCGATCAACCACCCAACGCCCAACAACCCCAGCGTGAAGAACCAGATCGTCCCGGTGATCGGTCGTCCGTAGTAAAACCGATGCGCCCCGGTGAAGCCGAAGATCCACAGGGCGTAACCGACGGCTTGGCTATGCGTGTTGGGTGCGGATGCGCCGAGACTGGTCATAGTGGGGCGCAGCCTAGGGATCCGCCTGCGCCCGGGCAATTACAGCGAGGCGCCCCCCTTTGTAAGAAGTTAAAATGACATAGTATTTAATGTTGACACCCACCCTTCTCTTGACCACTCTGGCCCCCAGCTATGAGAAGCACGCGGATCAAAGTCAAAGGGCGCACCGCCGTTTACCACTGCGTCTCCCGCATCGTCGGCGCCCAACGCCTCCTCGATGACCTCGGCAAAGAAACCTTGGTCAGGCTCCTCCGCCGCCTGGCCACCTTCT
>Ga0194126_10000683_pt1 | contig 56718 bp, 50 predicted proteins | sample TA2KigC150mmetaG_FD_148641 | JGI IMG/M metagenome (GOLD analysis project Ga0194126, IMG submission 148641) | Freshwater microbial communities from Lake Tanganyika, Tanzania - TA2015035 Kigoma Deep Cast 150m | ecosystem: Environmental > Aquatic > Freshwater > Lake | place: Tanzania: Lake... | reverse complement strand
AGACCAGACGCCGGACTCCAATAGCATGTAGTGCCAACCCTTTTTTGCCATGGCTTAACTTACTGATAATCCAAAACTATTTTTTTACAACTGTCGAAGATGAGTCAAAGGGAACACGGTATAACCTCACAACAACCTTGTGGAGCACGGTCTAAAGATGATATGGTGAGGCGGGCTGCTTTGCGGCGCAATTACCGAACGCTTCTCACGGGAAATTTCCTGCATCCTGATGTTTTTCCAGCAATTGATTAACGGCCTGACCACCGGCAGTGTTTATGCCCTCATCGCCCTGGGCTACACCATGATCTATGGCATTTTGGGCCTGATCAATTTTGCCCAGGGGGAAATCTACATGTGCGGCGCCTTTGTGGCGGTGCTGCTCCTGGCCACCGGGAAAGTCAATTTCTTCCTGGCCTTTGCCCTGGGGATGGCCGCGGCCGCCATCTTGGGGGTGCTCCTGGAGAGGGCGGCTTTCCGGCCCTTGCGGGGTTTCCATCCCCTGGTGCCCCTCATCAGCGCCATCGGCGCCTCCATCCTTCTCCAGAGTCTGGCCCTGCTGCTGTTCGGTCCCAACGACCGGCCCTTTCCCATCCAATTTACCTTCAGCAGCGTCGAGATCGCCGGCCTGCCGGTGTCCACCCTACAGGTGGCCATCCTGGCCGCGGCCTTGGGATTCATGGGTTTGCTGGTAGTGTTTGTGCGTTACACCACCTACGGCAAGGCCATCGTGGCCTGCGCCCTGGACCGGGATACGGCCCGGCTCATGGGCATCAACGTGGATCGCATGGTTTCCCTGACTTTTCTGTTGGGCTCCGCCCTGAGCGGGGCCGCGGGCATCATGATGGCCGTCTACTACAATGCCACCTACCCCCGCATGGGAATGCTGCCGGGCCTCAAGGCGTTTAGCGCCGCCATCCTGGGGGGGGTAGGCAGCATCCCGGGGGCCATCCTGGGGGGCCTGCTCCTGGGAGTGGCGGAGAGTCTGGGCGCAGCTTATATCTCTTCGGGTTTCAAGGATGCCATCGCCTTTGCCATCCTCATCCTGGTGCTCTTACTCCGGCCCCAGGGCATTTTGCGAGGCCGGGGGGACTGAGATGGCCGCCTACGTGCTGCATCTGGCCATCCTGGCCGGCATCTATATCATCCTGACCGTCAGTATTAACCTGATTATCGGCTATGCCGGCCAGGTCTCCCTGGGCCATGCCGCGTTCTACGGCATCGGGGCCTATATCTCGGCCCTGGTGTCGCTGCACTGGCACTTGCCTTTTCCCGCCGCCGCCCTGGCCGCCCTGCTGGCGGCCGGGTTGTGCGGGTTGGCCCTGGGGCTGCCGACCCTGAGACTCAAGGAGGATTACCTGGCCATCGTTACCCTGGGCTTCGGGGTGATCGTGGACCTGGTCTTCCTCAACCTGGAGGTTACCGGGGGACCCGATGGCCTGCCCGGGATCCCGGCTCCCAGCTTTTTGGGGCTGGACTTCCGGCCGCCCTGGCTCTACCTGATTCTGGTGGTCGTCATCGTCATCCTGGTCCTGATCGCCGCCTACCGCCTGGTGGATTCCTACCACGGCCGGGCCCTCCGGGCCATCCGGGACCACGAAATCACCGCCCAGGTCATGGGGATCAACACCCCGGCATATAAGATCGTCGTTTTCACCCTGGCCGCGGCCCTGGCCGGCCTGGCCGGTTCCCTCTACGCCCACTACATCACCTTTATCAACCCCGAGACCTTCGGCCTCCACACCTCCATCCTCATCCTCACCATGGTGGTGCTGGGGGGCATGGGGTCCATTGCCGGGTCGGTGCTGGGCGCGGTGATCCTGACGATCCTCCCCGAGATGTTGCGGCAGGCCCACGCCTACCAGGAACTGATTTACGGCGGACTCCTGATGCTCCTGCTCATCTGGCGGCCTTCGGGCCTCCTGGGCCGGGGCAAATTGAGCTTGAAGTTTTTAAAGCGGGAGGGGTGAGGCAGTGATCTGTGGTCAGTAGTCAGTTGCCAGCACGGCTCTTCTCAAACTGACCACTGACCACTGGCCACTGACCACTGAACATGCTGACCTTAAAAAGCGTCCAGGCCGGGTATGGTCGTTTGCCGGTGCTCAAGGGCATCTCCCTCCACGTGCGCGCCGGCGAGGTGGTGACCCTGATCGGCGGCAACGGCGCCGGCAAGACCACCACCCTGCGCACTATTTCCGGGCTGCTGCCCCCCCGCAAGGGGACCATCGAGTTCGCCGGCCAGGACCTCACCCGGCTGCCCGCAGAGCGCATCGTCACCCTGGGCCTGGCCCTGGTGCCGGAAGGCCGCCGGGTCTTCCGTACGTTGAGCGTCACCGCCAACCTGGAACTGGGGGCCTTCCATCGCCGGGACAAGGGGGCGGTGCGCCGGGACCTGGAGGAGATTCGCCAGCGCTTTCCCATCCTCAAGGAGCGGGCCCACCAGGCCGCGGGCACGCTTTCCGGCGGCGAGCAGCAGATTCTGGCCATCGGCCGGGCCCTCATGGCCCGTCCCCGGCTCTTGATGCTGGACGAGCCTTCCATGGGGCTGGCCCCCCGGATGGCCACCCAGGTCTACAATATCCTGGCGGAACTGAAGGCCGCGGGCACTACCATCCTTTTGGTGGAACAAAACGCCCGGGCGGCTTTAAAGGTGGCCGACCGGGGCTACGTGCTGGAGACCGGACGCATCATCCTGGACGGCGCCGCCGCCGACCTTAGGGAAGACCCGGAAGTGCAGCGGGCCTATTTGGGCAAGGGATATCAAGAAGTATGGGAATAAAAGAGGGGGCAAAAGGGGAAAAGGCGAAAAAGGGGGGGGGGAACACCAAGACCTTTCCCTTCTATATCGTTCCCAAGTTGCACTTGGGAACGCGGCGAAAAAAATAGTGACCGAAAAGCCGAAGACCAAAACGCGATGCGGGGATATTATGGCTTTTTATTTCTTTTCCCTTTTCGCCCTTTACCCTTTTACCCTTTTCCCCCCAGGTTTTTAACATGCTTGAAATTGCCGGCTTGAGTAAATCCTTCGGGGGCGTCCAGGCCCTGACCGACGTCTCGTTTGCCGTGGCCGCGGGAGAGATCGTCGGGTTGATCGGCCCCAACGGCGCCGGCAAGACCACCTGCTTCAACCTGATTAACGGCCTGCTGCCCTCGAGCGCCGGCGAAATCCGGCTGGGAAGCGCGGATATGATGGGCCTGCCCCCTTACCGCCGGGCCCGCCTGGGGCTGGCCCGCACCTTCCAGAATATCCAGCTCTTCGGAGGCATGACCGTGCTGGAAAACGTCCTCACCGGCTATCACCTCCACCAGCAAGTGGGAGTGTTTGCCGCCCTCTTGCCTCTGCCGGCGGTGAAAAGGGCCAAGGCCGACAATCGCCGGCGGGCCTTGGAATTCCTGGAACTGGTGGGCCTGGGGGGCAAGGAGGACGAGCCCGCCGAGGCCCTGGCCTACGGTGACCAGCGCCGCCTGGAAATCGCCCGGGCCCTGGCCCAACAACCGCAGCTCCTGCTCATGGATGAGCCTGCCGCGGGCCTCAACCCCCGGGAGACCGAGGACCTCATGGCCCTGCTGGAGAAACTCCTGCCCCTGGGCATTACCCTGCTGGTCATCGAACACGACATGACCCTGGTCATGGGCCTGTGCCACCGGATCGTGGTCCTGGACCACGGCCAGGTCATCGCCGCCGGCGCCCCCCGGGATATCCGCCGGAACCCCCGGGTCATTGAGGCTTATTTAGGCAGGGAGGATTAAAAACGGTTTTTAGTTTTTGGTTAGCTCAGATCCGGTCTTTCCTACTCAGCCGGCGTTTTCCCGAGTTATACCATGTTCGTTTTCACATGAAACAAACCCATTGGTGGGGCGGGCCTCCGTGCCCGCCAGCGTTCAGAGAGTTTGTTGCGACTGAATATGAACATGGTATTAATGTCACAAACTGAAAACTAAAAACTACCAACCAACAACCCAAAACAGGGGGGAAAATGGCAATCTTCGACCAAGATGCGGAGCAGATGGATCGGGAGGAGTTGGCTCAGATGCAGTTGGAGCGGCTCCAGGCCACCCTCACCCGGGTTTACAAGAACGTCACGTTTTACAAGAAGAAGTTCGACGACCTCGGTTTCCTTCCGGAGGATTGCCAGTCCCTGGAGGACCTGGCCCGCCTGCCCTTTACCACCCGCCACGATCTGGCCCGGGCCTACCCCTACGAGATGTTTGCGGTCCCCCTGCGGGAGGTGGTGCGCATCCACTCCTCCACCGGCAGCCCCGGCCACCCCATCGTCATGGGCTACACCAGCCGGGACCTGCGCCACTGGGCCAAGCTCTCCGCCCGCATCCTCACCGCCGCGGGGGTGGACCGGGACGACGTGGTCCAGGTGACCTTGAGCTACAGCCTCTTGACCAGCGCCTTCGGCATCCACTACGGCGTGGAGCTCCTGGGGGCCTCGGTGATCCCCAGCGGCCCCGGTTTCACCGCCCGCCAGGTCCAGGTGATGCGGGACTACCGCACCACCGTCCTGGTCTCCACGCCGTCCTACGCCCTGGTGCTGGCCGACGAAATGGAGGCCCTGGGGGTGGACCCCAAGAACCTCCACCTCAAACTGGCGCTGCTGGCCGGGGAGCCCTGGACCGAGGCCATGCGGGCTGAAATCGAAACCCGGCTGTTCTGCGCCGCCCTGGACCACTACGCATTGTCGGAGGCCATGGGCCCCGGAGTGGCCGGGGAGTGCGCCGCCCACCCCTTGGGCGGCATGCACATCAGCGAGGACCATTTCCTGCCCCAGGTCATCGACCCGGCCACGGGCGCGCTTCTCCCCGAAGGCGAACTGGGGGAACTGGTCATCAACACCCTCACCCGGGAGGCCACCCCTCTGGTGCGCTTCCGTACCGGCGATTTGGTGCGCCTGTTCTATGAACCCTGCACCTGCGGCCGGACCCTGGCCCGCATGAGCCGCATCCAGGGCCGCTGCGATGAGGTGGTCATCGTCAAGGGGACCAACATCTTCCCCAGCCGGGTGGGCCAGGTTTTGAGCGCCATCCAAGGGGAGGAGCCGGCCTATCAACTGGTGGTGGGCCGGGAGGGGCACCTGGACTACCTGGAGGTCAGGATCGAGGTCCGGGAGGAATTGTTCTTCGACAAGATGACCAGGCAGCGGGAGATACTGCAGGAGATCGCCCACAAGCTGGCCCAGGGCATCGGCGTCCAACCCCGGGTAAAACTGGTGGAACCCGGCTCCCTCAACCGCGCCCAGGAGACCTCGCCGTTAGTGATTGATTTACGCCAGGGGGTTTGTTAGCATGTGATTATAGGAAGAAAAGCTGGGGTAGGCGCGGTTTTTTCCAGCAGTGTCCGGTTTGGTTCTTGCAAATCAAGGAGGCTCGCTCTACGTGGACCAACAGTGGATAAATTAGCTCACGCCCTTTTTGCTCAGAGAAGAATACTTCCCCCTCACCCCAGCCCTCTCCCCCATTGGGGGAGAGGGGGAAAAGTGGAACTGATTTAATGCGTTATGGTTACTAGGCCCGGCGACCTCCTCTACTCCCTCTCCCCCCGCTTCGGGGGGAGAGGGTTGGGGTGAGGGGGGCAGAACCACCGCATGCAATTTCCTAACCGGACACTGCTGCCTAAAATCCCCCTTTGAAAGAGGGGGACTTAAAGCAAACGCTATTCAAGATAGGGATCGTTACATACCATACAAATTATGGATCATGACACTACCATGATGAAAATGAGCTCCGTTCCATGATCCCGCCCACCCTGATTGAGGGAGTGCGCCGGAACTGCGATATCGCCAGCGCCGGGCAGGCCGGGCATTTTTCCCTGTGCGGTCTGTTGATGCGCCTGCGCCAGCTCTACAAGTGGGAGCACGGGCTGGCCCCCTGGCGGGAGCCCGAAGTGGCAGCGATCCTGGCGTGGATCGCCCGGCGGGAAGGTGCCTGGGATGACCTGGAAGAGGCGTCCTGGCGCACCCTCCCCTGGGGCGCCGCCGCCATCGACCCCTTTGCGGTAGAAACCCTCAACCGCCACCTCTTGCCCCAGGGGCTGGCGTATGGCGCCGGCCTCAGCCGGGGCCTGGCCCCCACCTTCTTCCTGGGTGAACTCCTGGAGGAGCGGCGGGTGGGGGCGTTAACCATCCTGGTCCTGGGGCCGGAACTGGCCCGGGACCTGGACGCCTCCCCGGCCCTGTGCCAGGGGACCCTGATCTATGCCCGCCGCCAGGCCCTGGCCTTTTACCTCTGGGACCATTTGTCCGACCCCGCCCAGCAGGGCAACGCCTACCTGCAAATCGCCCTGAAAGCCTATAACCTCACCCTCAAAGACCTGCTCTCTGACCCCGAGGCCCTACAGGAGCAGTTCAACGCCTTCCTGGCCGGGGAGTTGGAAGCGGTTATCCGCCACGAGATGGGCGAAGCCTTGGAGCCCAGCTTACGAGAAGCCTTCCCGGCGGTGCTGCAACGCTTTCCCCAAACCCGGCTGGAACTCTGGGTCCGGACCCTCAAGGACGCCCTGGCCGACGTCAACGAGTGGGGCCGCCTGGCCTATATCGTCAATGAGGAGCGCCTGCCGTCCCTGGCGGTGATGCTGGCCTGGCGCCCGGGGCTTCTCCCGGCGCTGCTGCCGGAGCTTTCGCCGGCCTTCCAACAATTGCTGGCCACCGGCGACTGGGGCGTTATGGACGCGGCCCGGCGGCAGGCCCTGGCCCGCCTCCGGGAGATGGCCGCCGGCCTCAACACCCTGCTGGCGGCCCCGGAAGCCGCCTCACCCGCCTGGCTCCAGGACGAAATCCACCGCCGCTACCTCGCCCCCCTGGGGCTGTGAAGCTGAGTTTACCAGGGTGCGCCCGGCGCACCCGACACTACCCCGCCCCACAGACCTTTTGCTTTTTCTGCTGCGCCGCGCTATAATTGATTGAAAAAAATTAAGGGGTTGAGGCGAGGGTGACTGACAACCTCCGGCACGCGTCTGGCCGCCCCCTCCCACTTATAAAAATGCTCGATCTCCATCAGGAAAAAGTGCTCATCCTGGACTTCGGCTCCCAATACACCCAGCTCATTGCCCGGCGGGTGCGGGAACTCAAGGTTTACTGCGAAATCCACCCTTATATCATGCCCCTTAAGAGCATCAAGGAGTTTGCCCCCCAGGGCATCATCCTGTCGGGAGGCCCCCGGAGCGTCTATGACCGGGACGCCCCCAGCGTGGACCCGGACCTGTTCAGCCTGGGGGTGCCGATCCTGGGCATCTGTTACGGCATCCAGCTCCTCAATCATCTCCTGGGCGGCGAGGTGGCCCCGGCGGTGTCCCGGGAATACGGGCACAAAACCTTCACCATCAGCAATTTCGACGACCTGTTTTACGGCTTGAACTCCAAGGAGCAGGTCTGGATGAGCCACGGCGACCGGGTGGAACGCCTGGCGCCGGGATTCGAGATCATCGGCCGCAGCGACTCCTGCCCCACCGGGGCCATCCGGGACGCCGGCCGGCGGCTGTATGGGGTGCAGTTTCATCCCGAGGTGCACCACACACCCCGGGGCAGGGAGATTCTCAGCAATTTCCTGTTCCGCATCTGCGGGCTCAAGCCGCTCTGGACCATGGCCTCTTTCATCGAGAGCGCCACTGAGAGCATCCGGCAGCAGGTGGGCGGCGGCCAGGTCATCTGCGCCCTGTCCGGCGGGGTGGATTCCTCGGTCACCGCGGTGCTGGTGCACCGGGCCATCGGGGACCGTTTGACCTGCGTCTTCGTGAACAACGGCCTGTTGCGCAAACGGGAGGCGGAGGAAGTCTTTCACCTCTTCCGGGAGCATCACCACCTGAACCTGGTTTACGTGGACGCCACCGTGGACTTCTTGGGTCAGCTGGCGGGAATTATCGACCCGGAGGAGAAGCGGCGCCGCATCGGCCACGAATTCATCCGCATCTTCGCCGCGGAAGCCAAGAAGCTGGGCGGGGTCAAATACCTGGCCCAGGGCACTCTTTACCCCGACGTTATTGAAAGCGTTTCCTTCAAGGGGCCGTCGGCCACCATCAAGACCCACCACAACGTCGGGGGCCTGCCCACGATCATGCCCTTAAAGCTGCTGGAGCCCTTACGCGAGCTGTTCAAGGACGAGGTGCGGGAAGTGGGCCAGGAACTGGGCCTACCGGACAGCCTGGTCTGGCGCCACCCCTTTCCCGGACCGGGGCTGGCCATCCGCATCCTGGGCGAAGTCACCGCCGACAAACTGGATATCCTCCGGGAGGCCGACGCCATCGTCGCCGAAATGATGCTGGCCAGCGAATTCTATCGCCAGGTCTGGCAGGCCTTTGCGGTGCTCTTGCCTATCCGCACCGTGGGGGTGATGGGGGACGAACGCACCTACGAGTACGTCATTGCGCTCCGCATCGTGGATTCCATCGATGCCATGACCGCGGACTGGAGCCGCCTGCCCCACGATTTTCTGGCCGGGATTGCCAACCGCATCATCAATGAGGTCAAACGGGTCAACCGGGTGGTGCTGGACATCTCCTCCAAACCGCCGAGCACCATTGAGTGGGAGTGAGGGGTAAGGGGTAAGCAGTTGTAGGGCGCGTCCTACGCGCCAATGAAATCCGCATCTTCTGATTAATGGTGCGTAAAACGCTACGAAAACTTTACTGTTGATTGCCGTGGATAAAAATATCAATAACATGGCAACCCCCAAGAAAGAGCAAGTAAACTCGTCCCCCCCCAGGAGCCCGGCCTCCGGTATTTCCGGGAGATTCTGGGCCAGGATTGGGTCGTGTCCCATCTGAAAAGCGCCATGCTGGCGGGCCGGCTGGCCCATGCTTATCTGTTTCTGGGGCCCGGGGGCGCGAGGTAAGGCCGCGACGGCCCGGCTTTGGCCGCGGCCCTCAACTGCACCCAGCCCGGGGCCGACGGCGATGCCTGCGGGCCCTGCCCCTCCTGACGCCGCGCTTTCAGCAGTTGGCCAGCCTGTTCATGGGCCATCCCCTGAGTTCAGAACTGGTGGAGTTGTAGAGCAGAGGCCAGTGGTCAGTAAAAAAACCGCTCCGGTTCCCCGGAAAACTGCATTATTTACTAGGATCGTCGCTCCGACTACAGCGCCTTTGCCCGCCAGTGCTTATTATGAAGCCATCGCGGAGGATAATTCCCGGTTCAACCCGCAGGTGGAGGGTGGTCCCGGCGCGCCATCTTTTAACCGGCAACTGACCACTGACCACTAACTTACGGAGGAAACCCATGTATCCCCAAATCTTAGGAATTTCCGGAAGCCCCATAAACAATAGCAATACCGATCGCCTGGTCCAGGCGGTGCTGGCTGCCAGCGGCCTGAAATCCGAGTTCGTCAAGCTCAGCCGCATCAAGGTGCGGCCCTGCATCGCCTGCCTGGGGTGCAAAGAGGACAACGTCTGCAAGGTGAAAGACGACTTTCCCGAACTGGCCGAAAAAGTCCGCCGCGCTGGAGCCCTGGTGGTGGGAGGCTACTGCCCCTACGGCTCCGTGGACGGCTTCACCAAAGCCTTTCTGGAACGCCTGTTTTCCCTGCGCCACCAGCACGGCCTCAATCGCGGCAAACTGGCCGCGGTCGTCACCACGGGCATTGGCCGGGGCGCGCCGGGGGTGGCGGAGGCCAACGCCCAGATCGCCCATGCCTTGAAGATGGAAGGCATGGAGGTCCTGGGGCAGTTGCAGGCGGTGGGCAACCCCGAGTGTCTGGTGTGCGGGTTCGGCGAGACCTGCCCCATGAGCGCCCTCCCCTGGGTCTTCGGGGAAGATATCGCGGTGACCCCGGAGAAGTTCTGCCGGGTGGAAGACCAGGAAGTCTGGGGTCAGGCCCAGGCGGCGGGCCGGGAAATCGCCGCCCGCCTTAAGGCCCAGTTGGCCATGTGAACTTCTTGAGGCGGCAGCGCCGGCCGATTATCCGGCCTGAGGCCCTCTCGCAAACCACTTGGGATCCGCCAGGACCACCGAGGTTTCCACCTGGCGGGGCGAGATGGTCCAGTAGGTGCGGAGGAGTTGGTCTTTTTCCACCTGGGGCAGCAGCCTGAACCCGTGTTTCTCATAGAAGCGGACGGCCCACCAGGCTGCGGCCCAGGTACCCACCAGGACGGGGCCCGGGATTTCACCGCGGAGATAGTTTAACAGACTCGATCCCACTCCCTGGCGCTGGGCCCCGGGGTCCACATAGGCGTGGCGGATGAGGGTAACTCCCTGGAGGTCCTGGCGTCCGACCACTCCCATCAGCCGCCCCTCGGTTTCATAGCCCCAGAAGTTGACCCCAGCGGCGATCTCGGCCCTAAGCTCCGCCTCGGGCATGTAAGGCTCGTGCCAGCAATCGCCAGGAATCACGCCTTGATAAGCCAGGGCGGCCTGGTTGATGATCGCCAGGGCGCGGTCGATTTCATCATCCCGCAACGGCCGGATCAGGGGATAGGCTGCCGGGCGCGGCTCAGACGGCTGGGATGGTTGAATAGAATCATCGTCCCGCAGCCGGTGGCCGCATTTGGGGCAGAAGACGAATCCCTTCGTGACGATTTGCTGACAGTAGGGGCAGAAGGATTCCGGTTCGAGACTCGCCGACGGGGCCCGCTCCAGGCGCTCCGACGCCGGCGTTTCCGGGGTCGGTTCGGTAGGATAGTTGAAAGGATTCTGATAGTGCTGAGACAGTTCCGCGGTGGACTGGCGCAGCTTGGCCACCATGCGGCCTAGCTTGGCCGCGTACTCCGGCAGCTTTTCAGGGCCAAAGAGGATGAATGCCAGGACGGCGAGGATAAACAGCGTCTCGAGGTCGATCCCCATCTGACAACCTGTTGATTACGCCTTGCTCGTCTTGCTGCCGCAATGGGGGCAGAAGGCAAAGTCCCCGCCGACTTCCTTGTGGCACTGGGGGCAAGTGGCGGCTTGCGGCGCCGCAGTGGCACTGGGGGGAATCTCGGCCCGGGTCGAGGCGCTTTCAGGGTCCTCGTGAGCCTTTTTGAAGCTCCGGATGGCCTTGCCGATGCTGTCTCCCAGTTCCGGCAGGCGCCGGGGGCCGAAGAGCAAGAGGGCGATGGCCAGAATAATGATCAACGTGGTGATGTTATAACCAAACATGAGGCGCCTCTGCTTGCTAAGGATTTAATATTAATATAAGAAAAAAATCAGCGCGCCGCAAGTAAAGAAAGAGGTCAGGGGCTGGGGGCTATAAATTTGTAATCAAAGAGCGATTTTTATGGCGGATACCGGGAGGCCGTATCGGGATCTAGTGGCCGGGCGCCAGGCGGGGACTAAGGTCCATAAAGACATTGATCAACTAAGCAAGGGTCACTGCATCATTGTGAGACCTAACTTCAATCATATGATGAGTTTGATCGGACCCGCCGGTGGATCTGGCCCATGAAACTGGTGATCTCCATCGACGTGGAAGAAGAAGGGCTGTTTTTCGGCCGCTATCCCCGCACTCCCCCGGGGGTGACCAACGTGGCGGAACTTTCGCGCCTGGCGTTCATTCCCCGGGATTTCGGCTTGCCCCTGACGCTCCTGGCCACCTACCAGGTGGCCCGGGACCCCGCCGCTTGCCGGGTCCTGGCCCAGTGGCGGGACCGCTACGGGGCGGAGATCGGGGTCCATCTGCATCCCTGGAACACCCCGCCTTTTTCGGACCTGCCTGACCCCGAACCGGTGGGCTCCGAAAAGCTGCCCCGGGGACTGCTCCGGGATAAGTTCGCCAGCCTGCTCTCCCAGGTCCGGGCTGGACTGGCGGTCACGCCCCGATCCTTCCGCATGGGGCGGTTTGATGCGGGGCCCCGGGTCTTCAGCCTCTTGCCGGAGTTCGGCATCGAGGTGGACAGCAGCGTGGCGCCCCTCACCCGCAAAAACCCCGATCCCCGCTATTTCCTGGCCCCCGCGGACCCCTTTCTCCTGGGCGAGGCCGGACCGGAGGGCAAGCCCCTCTTGGAGGTCCCCATCACCATGGTGCCCGTGGTGGCCGGGACCCCGGAGTTGATGGCGCGCCTGGCCGCCATGGCGCCGCCAATCTGGGGCGACCGCCTGCGAAGCTTATTCCGCTATGGGGGCGTCGCGGGGGTGCAGCCGGCCTGGTATCCTCTGCTTTCCCTGCAACTGGCGGCCCACCTCCACCGCCGCCGCGGCGGCCGGGTGCTCACCATGTTTTTCCACTCCTCCGAGCTCCAACCCGGGGCCACCCGACTTTTTCCCACCGAGGCCGCGGTCAGCCGGTTCATTGCTAAGATCCGCGCCTTCCTCACCTGGCTGGTGCAGACCGGCCCGGTTTCGGGGGTGACCCTGGCGGAATTGGGGGAGGATTGGCGGCAGGCCGACAGACCGGATGCCGGTCAGGTGGCCGGGAATTGTCGGCCCTTGAGCCCGGACCGGGCCTAGACCCTGATGCCCCCCAACCGCAGAGACGCGGCAGCAAGACCTGAAACGCCGCCCCCCGGAGCGGATCAGACCGAGGCCGCCGGCGGGGAGGGGCCGGGCTCGGCATAATAATCCCGGGGCATAAGCCCCCGGCCCTGGGGGGAAAAGATGCGGCATTGGCCCCAGCCCCGCTTTTGCAGGAAAAATCTCACCGAAGTCACCACCACTCCCAGGCCGTATTTCACGCTCCGGGGAAAATTGATGGAAGAGGCTTCCGGAAAATAGCGGGTGGGACAGGACACCTCACCAATGGGAAAACCGAAGTAAATGACCTGGGCCAGCATCTGGTTGTCGAAGACAAAATCATCGGAGTTTTCCCAGAGGGGGAGAGTCTCCAGGACTTTCCGGGAGAAGGCCCGAAAACCCGTATGATATTCAGAGAGTTTGGCCCCCAGGAGCAGGTTCTGGAGCAGGGTGAGAAAGCGGTTGAATACATATTTATAGGCGGGCATGCCGCCTTGGCGGGCTTTGCCACCCAAAATGCGGGAGCCGATGGCCACCTCGTATTCGCCGCTGGCCACCAGACCGGCCAGGGCCGGGATGATCTTGGGGGAATATTGGTAATCGGGGTGCACCATCACCACGATATCGGCGCCCAGTTTCAGGGCCTCGGTGTAACAGGTCTTTTGGTTGCGGCCATAGCCCAGGTTCCGCTCATGCAAAAAGCTCCGGATCCCGAGCCGCCGGGCCACCTCCACCGTCTCATCGTGGGAGGCGTCGTCCACCAGCAAAACTTCATCCACCACATCAAAGGGGATGTCTTGAAAGGTGCGTTCCAGGGTTTGGGCGGCGTTATAGGCAGGCATGACCACCAACACTTTTTTCCCGGCCAGCATACTTCCCTTTCTCCTGCTTACCTGCTATAAACTTCTGATAAATAACGCTTTGGGTAGATCGACCTGACGAATCTCCAGCACACCATCAGCGACCGGCTATTTGAAGCCAAGGGGGCCGGGAGGCCCTTTCTGGCGACTCCGGCCTGTTACCTGAACTTCATACTAAGATTTATCCCAAAATGCAAACCCCTTGAGGTTAACCATGTGGCGGCCCCAGGCGAAAAGGCGGCAATGACCAGGTCGGAAAAGTTTATCTGGATTTTTTTTGCCGCCACCTCCTGCCAGTTGGCCCTCCAACACCCGTCCTTCTTGTTGGTTGCCGGGGAAAGAGCCAACCTGTTTTCGGGCCTGTTGTGTTTTCTCACCCTGCTCGTGGCGGTGGTCTTCAGCAAGCGCGGCGCCATCAATCCCAGGTCGCCGGAATTCTTGATCTCCGCGGCCCTGGCGGTGATCGCCGGGATCAGCGGCCTGTTCAGCCTCACGCCGTTATCTTCTTCCTTTCGGGTGTTCGTCTTGCTGGCCTCCGGGCTGGGGGGATTCTGGTGCGCCCGGATCCTGTTGCAAACTCCGGAAAACCAACGCCGCCTCCAGTGGCTCGGCCTTGTCCTGCTGTCCGCCATGGTGTTTTTGAGTCTTGTGGGTTACCTGACCGCGGGGAATATCGCCCGGTTTTTACCGTACCATTCCCATTCCCTCACCAACGTCATGCTCCTCCTGTCCTTTGCGCCCCTGGCCCTGCTGGACCACAAGTCCAGGCCCTTGATGGTCATGGGCATCATCCTTTTGGGTCTCAGCTATATCATCCTGTGTCTCAGTGAAAGGATATCCGTAGTTTTTATCCCCCTGGGGGTTTTTCTGGTAGGCGCCGTCTGGGGAGCCTTACGGTGGAAATACCTGGTGTTCATCTGCCTGGTCATGGCCCTGGTGGTGGGCGTATTTCATCAAAAAATCATCTGGCACAAGTTCTCCATGGCCTATCCGGCTTACCGGGTGGAAAATTTCCCCTTTTCCTGGAGTATTGTTAAGCAGCATCCCGGGCTCGGGATCGGCCTTCGGACTCCCCGGGAAAATTTCATGCAGGATTATCAGCCTTCCTACCCCGCTATCACGAAAGAAGAGTTTACCCGCGTCGCCCGTGATATTGTCACTGCCGATAACCAGTTCCTGACTTTTATGGTGGGTCTGGGGTTGCCTTTCACCCTGACCTACCTGGCCGCCCTGGGGATCCTCCTGGCCAGATTGATGGGTATGGCCTTCAAACCTCCGGTCGGCCTGTTCTTCCATCCCCTGGTGCTCCTGTTTCCCCTGACCGTGGCGCTGGTGCATTTTCAACTCTTTGACGGGCTGCTTTTCCCCCAAAGTTGTTGGTTTTTCCACTTGCTCCTCGGCCTTATTCCTTCCGGGAAGGTGCACCCGGCCGCGGCGGAGCTGCGGGCTCGGGAAAGTTTAAGTTGCGGTTCAAAAACGCCGATTGGATAAGAGCCATTCTCAGACCATCAAACCTGCAGCCGGGTGAGGCGCCACCCCCCGGGAAATCAAGACCGGCTTCCGCGTGGGGGCGCCCGATCCCGGTGTTGCTCATGTTGCTGGCGGTGCCGGTAATCATTTTCTGGAGACCGGGATTTTTTTATATGTTAGACGATTGGACTGCCCTCATCCAAATGGCGGAGCGTCCTTTCGGACAATACCTCGTCACCCCGGACGGCGAGCAATGGTTCCCCTTCTTTCTCCTGCTTTACTATGGCTTGGTAAAAATTGCCGGTGAAAATTACTCTCTCCTGGTGTTGATCAACTGCCTGGGCACCGGCGTAAATGCTTTTCTGCTCTACAACTTTTTCCGGCGGCACTGGGAGCCTGGCCTGGCTTTAACCCTGAGCCTGCTCTATGCCGTGGCTGCGGTCCATCACGCCACTGCCTGGAACGCCTTTTATATCGGCTATCTTTTGAGCCTGGGGTTTTTTCTGGGGGCGCTGCTCTTGACCGACCGGTATCTGCACGCCCCCTCGGGCGGCAAGCTCTGGGGCATTGGCGTGTGCGCCGCCTTGTCCCTGCTCTCGCACAACTACCCGCTGCTCGGGCTCCTGGCGTTACCCCTCTATATCCTCATCATGGGAGAGCGGGTCTCCTGGGGGGCGTTCTGGGCCGTTGCCGGGGTAGTCGTCTTGGTGTACGTCCTATTTGCCGTCGGCTATTTCCGGTTTGCGGGTCTCCCCGCCGCCGCCAGCCGCAATTTTCAGGTATTTTCCAGTCTGCCCGGCCCCGCCTATCTCTTGCACCTCCTATGCGGCGGCCTGGTGTCCCCCTTCCTTTACCTGTTTTGGGGTCATTACCACTTTCCTATCCCGGCTTACATCGCCGGGGTCGCCCTGTTGACCGCAAGTTTGGCGGCAATCTGGTTCTGGGGCGAGAAGCCGGACAAACGCCTGGCCTTTTGGGCCCTGTTGGCCAACGTCCTGCCTTTCTTCCTGGTCTCCCTGACCCGTTATCAGCGGTCGGTGAGTCAGGCTTTTGTAGCCCGTTACGACATCTTTACCTTGATCGGCGCCCTGCTTTTGGTGGGAATTGCCTGGCGCCTGCTGGCCGCCAGGCTGCCGTCCCGACGGTGGGCCGAGGCCCTGGGAGGGGTTATCCTGGCCGTGATGGTAGGCGCGCAGTTCTGCAGCCTGCCGCTCTGGACCGCCAAATACCTGGAGATGAGCCGTTTGGCCAGAAAGTGCTATGTCGTGCTCAACCACGACACCGCTGCTTCCCAGTCCATCACGGCGGAGGAATACCGGAAGTTTTGTCCTGATGCCCATCCCACCATCACGCCCGGCCAGGCCCGAGCCATACGACGCCTGTTGAGCGGGGTCCCGGGGCAGTCATGAATTTTTTCAGATTCGGAGGTTACCCAGGCAAGGGCGTTGGGGGGAGGCTTGGCAAGCGCCGGGGATCCGTATCGGACCCCCGGCTTCTGGTGCTTAACTTTTAGGCCGTGGCTGCGGTCTATCTCACTGTCAACTCTTGAGCCGAGGCCGCCGGGCGCGGGCCAGAACTTAAAGCCTGGCGATAAATTTTTTCGAAGCACGAGGCAACAAAAAATGGTATAATTCTTAGCAGTTGCCGATATATCATGCGAAAGGAAATTTTTTTGTCAAAAAATTGGTTCATTTGTGGTAGGATATGCCGATGTCAAGGGGGTGGGATAAGGAGGTTATCTATTTATTAATACAAATCTCATTGACATTTTCTCAAGATAGAAATAAAAAGGTGTAAACCTACCGGAGGGGGAGGGGGTAGAATCCTTTTATGAAACTTAGAAACCGCTGCCAACCTTTTGCTCTTATGGTCCAAGACGCCAAGGAACAAGGGTTTTACCCTTACTTCCGGCCCATAGACCGATCTTGGGGCACGGAAGTAGAGGTGTCGGGCCGGCGTCTGATTATGATTGGGTCCAATGACTACCTGGGATTTACTCACGATCCCAGAGTAATTGAGGCAACGGCCAAGGCTGCACGTCGGTGGGGTAGTGGACCCGGGGGATCCCGATTTTTGTGCGGCAACTTGACCTTGCATGAAACCCTGGAGGATCGACTGGCCGCCTTTGTCGGTAAGAAAAAGGCGGTGGTCCACGCCACCGGGTTCACCACTAATCTGGGGGCTATTGCCTGTATGCTGACCCCCCAGGACATCATCGTCTGTGACCGGGAAGGCCATGCCAGCATTTTTGAGGGGTGTCAGGCCTCACGCGCCCGGCTGATCCCCTTTGGTCACAACGATGCCGCGGCGGCGGCCCGCAAGTTGGCGGCCGCGCGCCAAAAAAACGCCAACGGCTGTCTGCTCCTGATCACCGAAGGGGTGTTCAGCATGTCCGGGGATCTGGCGCCCCTGGACGAACTAGTGGCGCTGAAGAAAAATCATCCGGACCTGCTTATCTATCTGGATGACGCCCATGGGTTGGGAGTGATGGGCCGGGGGGGACGGGGAACGGCTAATCATTTCGGACTCACGTCTGAAGTTGACTTTATTATGGGCACCTTCAGCAAGGCCCTGGCTTCCATCGGTGGATTCATCGCCGCCGATGATGACGCGGTGCTGGAATATCTGCGACACCATTCCAAGCCGCTCATTTTCTCAGCCGCCCTTCCCGCCAGCAATACCGCCACCGTTTTGACCTGTCTGGATATCCTGGATGAGGACCCCGACCGGGTTACCCGCCTCTGGGACATCACCCGCCATGTCCATGCCGGATACCGGGAGATCGGGCTCATTACCAAAAACTCCAAATCCCCCATCATCCCCATACACATCGGGGGGGAAGAGAAAGCAGCGCTGTTTGCGCGTGACCTGTTTGAGCACGGTGTTTTTGCTTTGCCCGCCATCTATCCGGCAGTCCCTCGGGGGCAAGCGGTTATCCGCACCGCTTACATGAGCACCCACAAGGAAAGCCAGATTACCTACGTCTTGGAAATCCTGGAAAAATTGGCCAAAAAACATCGTATCCGGGCTTGTGACTTCACCCAGCCGGACGCTTTCCTGGAGGAGGGGGGATTTACCACGACCTATCCTGGTGCCAATGGCGCTGCCGTCAGCATGTTGGGCGATTGATTGGGGATATTTAGAGGAAACGCGCCTAATGAAGTTTAACGACCTCATGCGCGTAAGCGTACGTCAGGTGATGCGCCATCGCCGCCGCTACATAGGGGTGGTGTTGGCTATTGCTTTGGGCGTTGCCGGATTCCTCAATATTGTAACCATGAGCCGGGAGGTCAAGAAAAACTTCAACGAGAATCTTGAGCTGATCGGCGGGGTTACCATCTTAAGAATTTATTTCGATAATCAGCGGTCTTACCGGCCCCAATGGTTCCGGGAGCAAACCCTCGCCGCCCTCAAGCACCTCGACGGTGTCAAAGAATTAAGTCTTACGGCCGTCAAGCATAGCCAAGCCAACTTCCAAGGCCAAAACTTCGCCTTCACTACCATGGCGGTGGATGAAGGTTTCTGGCAGGTCCGTAATTTTTGGCCCCTTACCGGAAAACTGTTCGGTTCTGACGCCGTGGCCGGGCACAAACGGGAGGCCGTTTTAGGGGCCGAACTGGCCAAAAAGATTTTCGGCAACACCCAGGTCAGAGGCAAAGACCTGGAGATCAACCAGGAGATTTATCGGATTTCCGGGGTGTTGGGGGGAGTTACCGACAGCGGCTTGGCGAACTCCGTTTTCCTGCCGCTCACAACCGCCACGGACCGTTTCCCGGGCAGACTGCTGGCCGACCGTCTCTATCTGCGTTGCGCCACCTGGGATGATGTCGGCGCCGTCGCGGCGGCGATTCCCGGGATCGTCAAATCTTACCAATCGCCCGAAGAACTTCACGTCGAAGTCTCCTGGGAAGTCTTGAAACGGGTACAGATGCTGGCTTGGTGGATCGAATTTTTGATTTACCTGGCCACCAGCGCCACCTTTCTCTTGGGGGGCGTCGGCATCTGGAATGTGATGATGGCCGCGGTCACCTCCCGAACCCGGGAGATCGGGTTGAAAAAGGCCATGGGCGCTGAAGATCGGGATATTCTGGCGCAATTTCTCTCCGAGGCTCTCTGTCTGAGCGTGGGGGCGGCCCTCTTGGGGGCCGGGATAGGCCGCATCACGATGGAGGTTTTGAGCTACGTCATTGAGAGCCGCCCGCCGGAAAATCTCTTTTTATTAGGGGTGACCCTGGCCTTCCTGTTCGCAGTGGCGATTGGCGTGGGGGCTGGCCTCTATCCTTCAATCCGGGCCAGTCGCATGGAAGTGGTAACCGCCATCCGCTATGAATAAGTTGGCTTCTTCCAACCAGGGCAACGGCGCCTTGATTCGGGTGACCGACCTGTGCAAGACCTATGACAACGGCGTCGATCTGATTCACGTGCTCCACGATGTCAATTTGAAGGTCTACTCCGGCGAGATCGTGGCGATCATGGGGCCTTCGGGGTCCGGGAAGTCCACCTTACTCTTTATCCTGGGAATTTTTCTCCATCCCACCAGCGGCTCATATTTTTTAGGCGGTCAAGATGTCCTCAGCCTGGATCGCAACGCCCAGGCGGAATTTCGGCGCAAGCGGGTGGGATTTGTCTTTCAGAGCTGTGATCTGTTGGAAAACTCCACCGTCTATGAAAATCTGGAATTCCCTTTAATCTATGCCGGAGTTGACCGGCGGGACCGACCGGACCGCATTGCCGCCGCCCTGGACCGCGTCAACCTGGGGCACCGGATCAACCACTCTTCCAATCGCCTTTCCGGGGGTGAGCGCCAAAGGGTGGCAGTGGCCCGGGCCCTGGTCAACCAACCCCAGGTCATTCTTGCCGACGAACCTACCGGCCAGCTCGACCGGAGCCATGGCCACTCAATCCTGGACCATTTTGCGGAAATTGTCAGTGACGGTAAGACTGCCATCATAGTAGTCACGCATGATCCCGAAATTGCCGCCGAATGTACCCGGATCAGTTCGATACGAGACGGTGTCCTTTATGAACAATGAGCCTACACACCAGGAAACCGCCAGCGCGCCCGGCCACCATAATCAGGTTCGCGGGTTGCTCTGTGAGCGCTATGGTTGACCCCGCCGGAACGGGACGGGGTCACCGGCATATCTTGTCTGGTTACGCCCCCTGGATCGCCGCCACCCAAGCCTGTCTGATTATCGCTCTGCTGGTGATGACTGGCGGGGTGATGGGCTGGTGCCGGCCGGCCCAGGGCGCCGACCCGCGCCCGGCGGCCCAGATCCCGGACCCTGGCGCCCCGCTGACTTTTGATGAAGCCGTCAAAATCGCCATAACCCAGTCCCCTGCTTTCACCAAAAGTTCCGTGGACATCGAGATCCGGCGGCTGGACGAAACCGACAGTCGGTATGCGATGGTTCCCCCCTTGACCTTCCGCACCTATTATTATGTAAACCGCCCCTCGGCGCCAGGCTTAGGCAAGCCCTACAGTTTCAGCTTTACTACGGACCCGTATAATCCCTTGGGGGCGTACTTTAGCCTCCAGGCCCATAAGTTGGGCACAAAGGTGGCGGTTCTCAGTCACATGAGCGTAGTTTCCGTTGGGCTGGAACGTCTGGGAACTTTGTACCTGCAACTGGAAGCCTTGCACAGGCTGGCAGGATACCAGAAAAACCTGATTACGGTGGCCCAGGAAAACCTCACCTATGCGGAAAACCAGGTGACTATCGGAACGGGCGCCTCCCTGGAAGTCAAGGTAGCCCAGCAGGAATTGCAGTTGGCCCGGGGCGAGCAGGAGGGAATCGACCTGGCTATAAAGCGGACCCTAACCGCCCTGAAGAATTCCCTGGGGTTGCCAGCCAGCCAGAATATCACCCCGGTTTTCCAAGACAGCCGGCGACAGGTGTTGGGCAGTTTCAATCCGGCCACCGTTACGGTGGAGGAAGCCAAGAGCCGTTCCTACGACCTCAAGGCGCTCGAGATCTATAAACAGCTCCAGGCCTATAATGTCTCTCTGGCCATCGTCAAGTCCTTTCCCACCATCGCCTTAAACACCCAGACGCCCGACCCCTTGAGTGTAAGCACGGGCCATGGCCTTTATGTCGGCTTAGGTGTCGAGGTCCCGGTGTGGGATGGATTTTCCCGAATCCGTAACGTCTCCCGGCAAAAAGCTGTCTTAAGGCAGGCTGATGCTAAAATAGGACAGAGAGCGGATCAATTAGAGGATAAATGGTTCAGTCAAATGGCACAGGTTCACGACCAAAAGGTAATCCTAAAAAATACCCAATCCCTGGAAGAACTGGCCCGGCTCAAGGCCAACCAGCAAGAAGTCCGCTACCATTCCGGCGAGGCGCCCCTCCCGGTGCTTTTGGAAAGTCGCAAGACGGTGCTAAAAGCTCAAAAGGACACGGTGACCCGAGGCCTGGACTATGACAAGGCAGTTCTAAAGCTTCGGGAGCTTACAGGAGATTTAGGTAATACCTATGTTGATGCGAATTCTTGGCAGAAGTAAGCGGGCGGCCTTAGGGGGCTGGATGTTGGCCATCTTCCTGGGATTATGCATCCCGGGAGCGGGATTCGCCGGAAAGGCGCCGGCCACTCAGAGGACCCCGCCTCCTTCATCCGGGGAGTCGGAAATAATCTTCAACGGTAAATTATTCTGCTCCCTGAAACGCCGCATCGAACTGCCCTTCAAAGGCGTCATCACTTCCCTGCGGGTACACTCCGGGCAGCAGGTGAAAGCAGGGGATGTCTTGGCAACTTATCGCCTGGCTCCGGAAGCGCTGATGGCGATCCAACAGCGCCTATCGCCGCCGCAGCTTGCCGACCTGGAGATGAAACTGGCGGCAGTGCAGCGGAGTATGGTGCCCCTGACGAGCAAACAACGGGAACTCACCCAGTTGGTGCAGAAAAAGTTGGCCCCCGCCGACAGCCTGGCCCAGACCAACCAACAACTGCAGTTCCTGGGAGCGGAGAAGGCGACCCTCCAGGAGAGGCTGAAAAAAGAACGCCAACTGGCCCAGCAAGACCAGGAGGTCTTGAGTAACTTGGCGGGCATTTCCATGAAACCCGGCCAGGTTCCCCGGGAAGTGAGCCTGAAGACCCCCATCAGCGGCCACGTCATCTGGGTCAACCCCGAAATGCGGGAAGGCGCCGAACTGCCTCCCATGCCGGCCGCCTTACAAGTGGGGGTGATGAACCCCATGGTCCTGCGGGCCCAGGCTTTTGAAATCGAGGCCCTCCAAGTCAAAATCGGCCAAACGGCCGAAGTGACCCTGGACGCCCTGCCGGGGCGGAAATTCCAGGCCAAGGTCAGCCGCGTTTCCTGGTCCTCAATTACCACCGGCCAGGACCAGCCTGCCTACTATGAAGTCGAATTAAAAGTCCCTAACCCCGACCTGGACTTAAAAGAAGGCTTGAAGGCCCGCATCGTTCTGCGCAAATCCGAGTAAGAGGTCCATTGATGAAGTCAAGCGGGGAGATTGCGGTTTCTCCCGTTCAGCGTGACGCGTCCTTATGGGAATTTCTCCGCCTGCCCTGGCAGATCTATCAGGGGGACCCTTACTGGGTGCCCCCTATTCTTTCCCAACAGCGCCAGTTTCTGGATCCCCGGCGCGGGCCTTTTTTTGAGTGCGGCGAGGCCAGGTATTTTTTGGCCTGCCAAGACGGCAGGCCGGTCGGGCGCCTGTCAGCCCACATCAATCGACTCCACGACACCGGTCACGGCCCGGAAACCGGCTTCTTCGGGTTCTTCGAGTGTATCCGGGACCGGGACGTGGCCGCGGCCCTGTTCGAGGCGGCGGCCGCCTGGCTGAGAAAGCGGGGTAAGACCCGTCTGGTGGGGCCCTTGAATTTCTCCATCTATGATGAGATGGGGCTGCTGGTGGAGGGGTTTGACTCCATGCCGGCCATCTTCCAGACCCATAACCCGCCCTATTACCAAGACCTCTTGACTTCCCTGGGGTTTGTCAAGGCCATGGATTGGCATGCCTACAGGATCACCAACCGGAAGGTGGACCTGGAGGCCATGCAGCGCCGCTATGACGATATCATGCGCGGACAGGACATCGAGATCGTGACCTACAACCCCAAAGAAGTCGACCGCCGCGCCAATGAGGTCTTCCGACTGTTCAATACGGCCTGGGCCCCCAACTGGGGCCACGTGCCCCTGACCCGGCGCCAGTTCGATGATATGTTTGAGATGGTCAAACCCTGTTTACGCCCGGGAATGGCTTTTACTCTCCTGGACGACGACCGCGTGGCCGGCTTCGGCATCGCTCTGCCGGACCTCAATCCCCTCATCCGGCAGTTAAACGGGCGTCTGACGCTCTGGGGCAAACTCCGCCTGCTCTATTGGGCCAAGTACCGGCCGGTCACGAAGATCCGGGCTATGGTGGTGGGGATCAGCCAGCCCTACCAGCGGCGGCATTTGCACCTGGCCTTGCTTCTGCGCGCCTATATCTACCTGGTGAAGCATACTCCCTGCGAGATAGCCGATCTTTCCCTGGTCCCGGCCAACCTCAAGCACTGGATCAAGGTGATTCTGGCCCTGGGCGGCCAGCGTTACAAGGTCTTCCGCGTCTTTGAAAAACCCATCTGAAACCATGGAGCACCAGGGAGGCTGGATCAGGGACCCCTGGCCCGAATTAACGGTGGCCCTGATTTCCGGGGTCGTCTTCGTTTTGGCGCACTTCCAGGCCCTGGCCAATCCTTTTATCATTAATGACGACGTCCGCCAGCAGCTCTACTGGATGCAGCAATGGCAGGACCCGGCATTATTCCCGGGCGACTTCCTTACCGGCTATGCCAAGGCCTACGTCCCCTGGGGAGTCAAGGGTCTCTACTGGCTGGCCTCCTGGTGGGTGTCCCCCCTGGCCTTTTCCAAGCTCCTCCCCGGGTTCCTGTTCGTCGCCCTGGCCATCTGCCTCTTTAAGATCGGGACCCGCCTGGCAGACCGCCGCCTGGGGTGGGCGATGGCGGCCTGCTTCTGGCTGATGCCTTTCTTCCTGGACAACCTGTCCGGAGGTCTGTCCCGGGCCTTCGCCGCCCCCCTCCTGGCCCTCTTCTGGCTGGGCTGGCTGGCGCGGCGACCCTGGGTCGCCGGCGCGGCGCTCCTGCTCCAGGCCTTGTTCATCCCTTACATTTTCCTGGTGGCGGCCCTGGCGGCGCTGCTGGCCTGGCTGCTAGCCCGCCTGGGCCGGGATAGCCCGCCGCCTTTCCCGGCTCAGGCCGTCCACTTCTTCCTTCTGGGCCTGGGAGCCGTGTTGGTACTGGCGATGAACCTCCAGTTCAGCGCCGACGGCTATGGACCTCTGGTGAGCGCCCAAGAGATGGTCAATCATCCCGAGTTCTACGCCCATGGCCGCTACCAATTCCTGCCGGAACCCTCGCTCCTGTGGGAACTCATCAGCCCCTGGGAATTCATCCTGCCGTTTCGGGCGTGGGGCCCGGTGGCCGGCGGCCTGGCCGGCGCGGGCCTGCTGGCGCTGTTGGCGGCCGGGCTCCGGCGCCTGGACTGGCCCACCTGGCGGCAAACGCTCAAACCCGCCTGGTACCTGGGAGCGGCCTCCCTGGCCCTTTATTTCCTGGCCCGGCTCTTCCTGCTGAAGTTATTCATCCCCGACCGTTATCTCCTGTACACCTTGAACCTCTTTTATTGCCTAATGCTGGCCCTGGGGGTGCAGACGGCGCTCCGGGCTTCGCTCTGGCCTCGCTCTGTGGCGATCCTGGCCCTGGTGGCGGCAGCATCCCTGGGCGCCTGGCGCCTTGAGGGCGTCGGTCTCAAAGATTACTCGGCCTACCGCGCCGTCTATGCCGCCTTAGCCGAAACGAACCGGGATGCCCTCATCGCCGGCCACCCCAACCTGATGGACACCATCCCGACCTTCGCCCAACGCCGGGCCTTTGCCACCTATGAACTGGCCCACCCCTGGAGCCGGGGTTACTGGGCCAAGATGCAACCCCGTCTGGCCGATCTCTTTAAGGCATACTACGCCGCCGACCCCCAGGAGGTGGTGGCCTTCTGTCGGAAGTACGGCATCGCCTTTCTCATCGTCGATGACCGTCATTTCACCCCGGCCTTCTTGACGGGCGGTTACTTTCTCTTTCCCGGGGCTAAACCCCAGGTTCCCGGGGAGTCCAGGGGGCTGGCCGAACGGCTTTACTGCCCGTTTTTCGCCCCGTTTGATGAGCAGATCCGACATATCACGGCAGGGCGGCAACGTTTTGCCTTGCTCTCCGACCCCGGCTTCCGGTCGCTGGCCATGGATCAGCATGTGCGCCTGATCGATATGCGCCCCTGGTTGACCCCAAAGCCATAATCGCAGCCGGACCGGTAACCTCTCCCCACCGAACTTGAATGCGCCCCCGCCTCCGCGGCGAGGACGCGATGGCCAACCGGCAAACTTCCCGGACTCTTTAGGTCTGCTGACGAATTTACCAACAAAAGATAGAGCCATGTTCGATAATAGAACACACAAATAGCATGTAAATTAAATAAGTTATCCTTTCTCGCCCTTTTCAGACTTATTTTACGTTCGATTATCTGGCACATAAACCATGATGAAAATCAGCAGGTTATATGTTTCCGGGAGATTTAATGTTCGATTGTCAGGCAAATATATCTCTTCCCCCCATTGAGAATATTTCGGACCGAAGGGGGCATAGGTTAAATTTATAGACATTATAGATAGTTATAAAAAATATTTCTGGGTTGGCCCATTTTTTGCTTTGATAGAGAACGAAGGCTCCCCAAGAATTAATGGCAATAAATCCGGGGGTGGAGGTCAAGGCTCATGAAGTGCAAGAAATGCGGGCATTGGCGGATTGAAATTCTCTATCACGACAGGACAAGCCACATGGCAAGTGTATCTGCCGTGAGTGTGGGAAGACCTGGTTTATTTACAAACACCACCTGTTTAAGGAGGGGCAGATGAGGAATAGCCAAGATAACCAGGCACTTTCCCCAGGGGCGCAGATGATGGAAGTCTTCGGTTTTCAAGTGCCCATCAGTGACTATTACTTACACCGGGGGCACGCCTGGGCAGTACTCGAAGACACCGGCCTGGTAAGGGTGGGAATGGATGACTTTTCCCAGAAGGTCTTAGGCCCGGCAGACGAGGTTAAGTTACCCGCGGTCGGCATGCTCTATTATCAGGATCACATTTGTATGGCTCTGCTCAAGCAAGGACAGAAAGCTTCCTTCCTGGCGCCGGTGGATGGCGCCATCGCGGCAGTAAACCCCAAGGTCCGGGAAAACCCCAGCCTGATCCACGACGACCCGTATGGCGAAGGCTGGCTGCTCAGAGTCAGGCCGACTAATCTCCAGCGCAATTTGGCTAACTTGTTCTATGAAAAGGATAATGCCGACTGGATCTACCAAGAGTCCCATCGTTTGATGAACCTCATGGAGACCAAAGTCGGGGTCACCGTCCCGGATGGCGGCACTTTCATCGACGATATCTACAGCCATTATCCCCAGCTGGGTTGGCGGCGCCTGGTGCAGGAGTTTCTCCTCACCGGCCTGACCAAGGATTGGAAGAAGAGGTCCTGAAAAACCGGCCCAAGGCCCCGGTGAAGATCAGGTCAGGCGAACAAATAAGGCGGAGGTTCAAGTCATGAATTGCAAGGATTGCCAGGCCCACTCAATAAGGCCTCAGATTGCCGACGTTTTCGGTTTTCAAGTGCCCACCAGTACTTACTACCTGCACCGGGGACACACCTGGGCGGTGCTCGAAGCCGCCGGCCAGGTGCGGGTGGGTTTGGATGCTTTTTCCCAGAAAATCCTGGGCCCGGCTGACGAGGTTAAGTTACCCGAGATCGGCAAGGTTTATTATCAGGATCATCTTTGCATGGCCTTGCTCAGAGAGGGATATAAAGCCTCCATCGAGGCCCCGGTGGATGGCACTATCGAGGCGATCAATCCCAAGGTGCGACAGCGGCCCGGCCTGATCCATGAGGATCCCTATGGAGAAGGGTGGTTGTTCAGGGTCAAGCCGACCAATCTCCAACAAAATCTGGAGAACTTGTTTTATGGTGAATCCAATGTCACCTGGATCGAACAAGAGTCCCAGCGATTATTTTATCTCATGAACACCACCATCGGCGCCACCCTCCCCAGTGGCGGCAACATCCTCGATGATGTTTACGGCCATTATCCCCAGTTGGGCTGGCGGCGTCTGGTTAAGGAGTTCCTCTTAACCAACTTAACCCAGAACTGGAAGAAAAGATCTTAAACGGGACCGGCTGAAGGCCGTCCAGTGGAGGTATGATCGCATGAAACTTGATTGCCAGAATTGCGGGGCCATGTGCGGGCATTGGTTGGTGGTGGAGGTTCACGGCCATGAAGGTGGAGCCAAACCCCAGTTTAAGTGCGCTTGTCGTCAATGCGGGGCCATTTGGTTTGTCAACCATCACCCCTTAAAAGAGGATGGCACCGCTAGCCGGTCCCCCTCCCCGGGGCCGGAGATGGCGGAAGCCTTCGGTATTAAATCACCCCCCAGCGACTATTATTTGCACCATGGCCATGCCTGGGTGGCCCTCGAAGACACCGGCGAAGTGCGGGTGGGATTGGATGATTTTTCCCAGAAACTCCTGGGACCGGCCGACGAGCTGAGGTTGCCTGCCGTGGGCACGGTTTTTTATCAGGATCACGTTTGTATGGCAGTGGTCAAAAAGGCAAACAAGGCTTCCTTCGAGGCGCCGGTGGACGGCATGATCACGGAAGTCAACCCCAAGGTTCGTGCGAAGCCCCGCCTACTCCACGACGATCCCTATGGCGAAGGCTGGCTGTTTAAGGTCAAGCCCGCCAATCTCCAGCACAATTTGGCTAACCTGTTCTCTGCCGAGAAGAACGCCGCCTGGATCGAGAAAGAGTCCTGCCGGTTACTGAACCTCATAGACACTACGGCGGGGGCCACCCTCCCCAGCGGCGGCGGCATCATCGATGATGTCTTCAGCCATTATCCCCAGATGGGCTGGCGGCGTTTGGTCAAGGAGTTTTTCTTAACCAATGTGACCCGGAACTGGAAGAAAAGATCCTAACCTCATTTGGGAAGCAAGACCATGATTGATGCCGTCTCCGATGGGAAAAAGCCTTGCATCTGGATGGAAGCCGGCGTGGTCGATTTCAAGATGTGCCATCATTGTTTTGACTGCGCCAGTTGTGAATTCGATCGCGCCATGACCGCAGTCGCCGCCCAGGATCTGACCCTGCGGGACGCGTGCGAACTGACGACGTACCAGCCGGACCGCATCTTGCCCCTGAGGGAAAAGATGCGGCAGCGCTCCTTCGACCAACTTCTGGAGGATCAATCGGAGTGCTATGCCAGTCTGGACCGACCTCAAGTTAGGGAGGTCTATGGGTTTGGGGCGCCCACTTCCATCTATCTGCACCAGGGTCATTCCTGGGTGGCTTTGGAGACCTGCGGCCGGGTGCGCATCGGCCTGGATGATTTTTCCCAGAAAGTTCTGGGTCCCGCGGACGAGATGAGGCTGCCATCCCCCGGGGAGGAATTTCAGCGTGACCGCGTGGGCCTGCACCTGGTCCGCCAGGGGAAAGAGGCCGCCGTCCTGGCGCCCCTGGATGGCGTGGTCGAGGTCGTGAATCCCAGGGTCCGGGCAAGAGCTGCTCTGGCCCATGACGACCCCTACGGTGAGGGTTGGCTGTGTGTCGTCACCCCCACTAATCTCAAGCTGGACCTGGAAAAACTGCTCTTTGGCCAGCGCAACGCCGCCTGGATCGAAAATGAGGCCCATAAGCTTCTGGGAATGCTGGAATCCGCGGCAGGCGTCACCCTTCCCTCCGGAGGGATAATCATCGACGACATCTACGGTCATTATCCCAAATTGGGCTGGAGACGCCTGGTGCGGGAGTTTCTCCGTACCCCTTGACTCGGTACTCAACCTGCTCTTGCTCTCTTAGCGATATGCGCTAAGATTAGGGGCGCGTGATTAACTTCCAGAACCCCTTTGCGGGACTGGAACAGACCATAAGAAAGGCGAGGTTTATGAAAAAACTGGTTATTTTGGGTTATGGATCTGGTGGCACCATGGTGGCCACCAAAATGCGAGAGAAGCTGGACGACGACTGGAAGATCACCGTCATTGACCGGGACCGGCAGCATCACTACCAGCCGGGCTGGCTCTTCATTCCCTTCGGGGTTTACAAGCCGGAGGAGTGCATCAAGCCCAAGATGGATTTCGTCCTCCCGGGCATCGATTTCGTCCTGGACGAAGTGACCAACATCGATCCGGTGAAGAAGCGGATCAAGACCAAAAAGGGTCATGTTGACTACGACTGGCTGGTGGTGGGCACGGGCTGCCGGATCATGCCGGACGAAGTCGAGGGCATGCGGGACGACTGGCGGGGCGATATCCATGACTTCTATACCCCCGATGGCGCCATCGCCCTTTACAAGAGATGGAAATATTTCAAAAAAGGCAAGATCGTCTTAAACATTGCCGAAATGCCCATCAAATGCCCGGTGGCGCCCCTGGAGTTCATCTTCATGGCCGACTGGTACTTTTCGGTCAACGGGGTCCGGGATGACATCGAACTGGAACTGGTGACCCCGCTTTCCGGGGCCTTCACCAAGCCGGTGGCCACCGCGGCCTTGACCAAACTGTGCGTAGAGAAGAACATCAAGATCACCCCGAACTTCGATATCGCCGAGGTCAACGTCGGCGACAAAACTATCGTCTCCGCCAAAGGCGACGAGGTCAATTACGATCTGCTGGTGGCAATCCCGCCCAACTTCGGCGCCCAGGTCATCATCGACAGCGAAATCGGCGACCCCATGGGTTACCTCGACACGGACCACGGCACCTTGAAGTCCAAACAGTTCGAGAATATGTACATCGTGGGCGATGCCACCAACGTCCCCACCTCCAAGGCCGGGGCCGTGGCCCACTATGAATCGGATATCATCGTGGAAAACCTGCTCCGGGAAATCGACGGCCAGGAACCCTTACCGGAATACGACGGCCACTCCACCTGCTTCATCGTCACCGGCTACGAGAAGGCCAGCCTCATCGACTTCAACTATAAGGTCGAACCCCTGCCGGGCAAGTATCCCTTCCCGGGCCTGGGACCCTTCACCCTCCTGGGCGAAAGCCACTTCAACTACTGGGGTAAGATGATGTTCAAATGGGTCTACTTCAACATGATGCTCAAGGGTAAGGAGCTGCCCCTGGAACCCCAAATGTTCATGGCCGGAAAAATGCTCGGCCATGTCTACCATGTCTATGGTTGAGAGAGGAGAAGGGCATGCCCGATAAAACCGAGAAAAAACCGAGTAAAGAAGACCTGCTCCTGGAAAGACTGGACCGGATGGAGGGCCAGTTGCAGACCCTGGTCAAGGCCCAACAGAGCCTGGCGGAGCTGAAAGCCGATATTTCTCCCCTGATGAACTCGACCGTCAGACTCTTGATCAATGAACTGGGCATGGTGGAGTCCGGCTTTCAACTGGAAGACGTCTTCGCCCTGATAAAACAAGGCATGCGCAATCTGCGCAACCTCACCCAAGGCTTGGAGATGATGGAGAACATGTTCGAGCTTTGGAACTCCATGGAGCCCCTGCTGAAAAGCGCCGTTCCCAATCTCATTAACTACATGGATAACCTGGAGCGCAAGGGGGTCTTCCGCACCTACGTAGCCATGCTGGAAGTCCGCGCCAAGGTGGCGGCTCATTACGACGCCGAGGAAATTGCCGACATGAGCGACGCCTTTGTGCTCATGCTGAGTATGCTGAAAAAGTTATCCGATCCCCAGATGGTTGATTTCATGAATCGGATCCTGGATCTACCCATGGGAATCAACTTGAAGGGAACCAAGCCCTTGGGCCCCTTAGGCATGCTGAGCGTCATGGGCAGCAAAGAGGCCCGGCAGGGCCTGGGGGTGGCGATGGAGCTTACTAAGGCCCTGGGCAGGCTCAGCCAGGGATAGGACTCTTTAGCGCAGCCCGAATGGTGGCTGCATAATACCGTGTTCCCTTTGAAATGAAACAAACCATCCAGACAACCTATTGATATCTCTCGTAGGGGCGGGTTTCAAACCCGCCCCTACAAAACGAACACGGTATTAACCGTACCCTAAAAACAGGCAGCACCGGCGTCTCGCCGGTGCAAAGAATGTGGTCGGCGGGCACAGAGGCTCGCCCTACCGAAACCTTAAATTAACCGCCTCTCCCTGCCGAACAATCTTCTTTTCTAACCGCTTACTCCGCTCATTTTCCTCGGCGTTTTTACAAACTGTAAAAAATGACGACAGCCTTTTCTGCCAGGTTTTAAGCCACTTTTCTTGGGCCATCCTAAAACAGTAATTATATCAAATAGTTAATAATTTAGCGTTTGAATCATGCCTTGGCACGGCGGTTGCTCAGTTTTTACGCCAGGGGTGAGCTTCGTGGCAAAGTCCTGCAAGATTTTAATTGCAGATCGCAACCGGCACGTACGAGATTTCCTGCGGCGGGAGTTGAGCGCCGAGGGCTACCAGGTGGAGGTGGCCAGGGATGGCCGGGAGGTGCTGGAACGGATCAATGGCGAGGACCCGCCCCATCTCCTGATCCTGGATCTGGATATCCCTTACCTGGAGGAACCGGAGGTGTGGGCCGGATTGAAGGACCGTAAGCCGTCCTTGCCGGTGGTGATCCACACCTTTCTGCCCGAATATCCCACCAATCTGACGCTGCCGATTGCTGCGACTTTCCTGGAAAAGAAGGGGGACACGGATCTGCTGAAAATGGTGGTGGCCGAGGTGCTTGAGAAGCATTACCCCGGGGGAGTCCCGGCCCGGGAGAAAACCGGGTGACGCGGTGACGTTAAACGGCAGAATGGCTTTGACAGAGATACGGGTGGAGGTATAAGGTAATGGAAAGCTCTCTCTGGCCCTGTAAGGGAGGCACGTGGCGGGACTGCGCCGTGGCCGCGGCCATGTTGGCGGAACTTCTGCTGATCTGGGGCAGTTGGTACGCCCTGACCTGGCTGTGCCGGTAAAGCGGGAGGCCGGAGCCCGCGGCGAGACCCCAGGCGGATCGCCCTCTGATGGGATGGAAGGGCCGCCGTCAACCATATCCCCGCCTGGTTTTGCGGGGATAACGTCCATTCCGAAGGGCCGGGACAGCCACCGGCTGACCCGGCTCAGACAGAGCGTATGGCCAACCTGTTCCAAAGACTAAAGAGTCTGTTTGCCGGACGAGAGCCTGAACCGGCTCTCTCCATGGAAGAACTGCGGGCCGTCTTCAAGGCCCGGTATCACGCCTTCAAGCTCCTGCTCGCCGCCAACAACAACGCCTTGCAACTCATGACCGACATGGAGGCGGCCCTTAGGAGCCGACACAGCTTCGGCATGACCTTTATCCGGTCCCACGCCACCGCGACGTGTGTCAACGTCTTCAATATCATCAGGTACTTGAATGAATTGACCGGCAACCGGTACCGGGCGCTGGAGACGGTCTTCTCGAACATTGAAAGAAAGATTGACGCCACCCTGAAGCAGCGGCAGACGCCGACGATTTCGGAACTGGTGCTGCCCCTTACGGCAGTGCGCCGGGAGATGGCGGACGGGGTGGGCAGCAAGATGGCCAACCTGGGGGAGATCGCCGGGGAGTTGCCGGGGATCGCGGTGCCCCCGGGGTTTGCCATCACCGCGGCGGCCTATGAGCGGTTCCTGTCCCACAACCAGCTGACTGATGAGATCAACCGGCGCCTCCAATCCATGGAAGAAAAGGAGATCTCGGATCTCTACCGGCAGAGTTCGGAAATCCAGATGCTCATCATCGGGGCGGACCTGCCGCCAGAGTTGGCCGAGGCCATCTCCAGGGCCTATGCGGAACTGGCGCGCGCCGCCGGCGGGGCCGTAAATGTGGCCCTGCGCTCCAGCGCCATCGGCGAGGACGCGGCGGACACCTCGTTTGCCGGGCAATACCATTCGGAACTCAATGTCAGCGAGGCCAACCTCCACGCGGTGTACAAGGAGGTGTTGGCCAGCAAATATGCCCTGACCGCGGTGAGCTACCGCCTGCACAAGGGGCTCAGGGACGAAGACGTGGCCATGTGCGCGGGGTGCATGGCCATGGTGGATTCCGTCTCCGGGGGGGTGATGTATTCCCGGGATCCCACCGACATCCGCAGCGACGCTGTCTTTCTCAACGCGGTCCACGGGCTGGCCAAATCCGTGGTGGACGGGTCGGTCACGCCGGATTTGTGGGTCGTCTCCCGGGGGGAGCCCCTGACGATCCTCCAGCGGGAGATAAGGGACAAGGAACTGAAAGCCGTGTGCCTCCCGGGGGAAGGGGTGCGGCTGCTGAGCGATGCCCAGGGGACCGAGGCCGCCCTCACGGATGACCAGGCCCTGGAACTGGCCCGGATCGCCCTGGTGCTGGAGTCTCATTTTAAAGGGCCCCAGGACATCGAGTGGTGCATCGATGGGGAGGGACGCATCTTTATCCTCCAGAGCCGGCCCTTGAAACAGATGGCGGCCCCCCGGAGCGAAAGCGTCGAGGCCTGGGCCGGGAAGTATCCCGTCCTCCTTAAGGGCGGCGAGCTGGCCGGCTCAGGGGTGGCGGCTGGACCGGTCTATGTGGTGCAGAACGACCTGGACATGCTGCAATTCCCGGCCGGGGCGGTCCTGGTCACGGCCTTCCCGCATCCCGGCTGGGCCCCCCTCTTGAGCCGGGCCGCGGCCCTCGTCACCGACCGGGGCGGGATTACCGGCCACCTGGCCAATGTCGCCCGGGAATTCGGCGTCCCGGCGCTGTTCAACACCAGGGAGGCTACCGTAAGGCTTACGCCCGGGCACCTGGTGACGGTGGACGCCGACGGCCTGGCCGTCTACGGGGGCCGGGTAGAGGAACTCATGTCCCTGGCCCGCCCCAAAGAGGGGCTCATGGCCGGCACCCCGGTGGGGGAGACCCTGAAAGAGGTCATGACCTTGATTACCCCCCTTAACCTCACCAACCCGGAGGCGCCCGACTTCAGGCCCCAGGGGTGCCGCACCCTCCATGATATTACGCGTTTCGCCCACGAGGTTTCGGTTAAGGAGATGTTCGCCTTTGACAAGAAACAGGCGTTCTCCCGATATTTCATCAAGAAACTGGTGACCCCGGTGGCCCTGGAGTGGTGGGTCCTGAACCTGGAGGACGGGTTCAAGACCGAGGTGGCGGAGCCGCAGGTAGAGCTGAGCAATATTGCCTCGGCCCCCATGCTGGCGCTGTGGGAGGGAATCATCGCGGTGTCCTGGGAAGGGCCGCCGCCCGTGGACACCCGGGGCTTCATGTCCATCGTCATGGGGGCGGCCACGGACCCAAACCTGGCCACGGCGGGGGGCACCATGTTCGGCAACACGAATTACTTCATGATCGCCCGGGACTTCTGCAACCTGACCTCCCGCCTGGGCTTTCACTTTTCCACGGTGGAGGCCCTGGTGGGGGACCAGGCCTTCGAGAATTATATCCGGTTCGCCTTCAAAGGCGGGGCCGCGGACTACCCCCGCCGGATCATGCGGACTAAATTCGTGGGGGAAATCCTGGAGAGGTACCACTTCAAGGTTGATGTAAAAGAGGACGCCCTGTTCGCCCGCCTGGAAGCGGAAGCCAAAGACTACATGCTTTCCCGCCTGCGCATCCTGGGGTACCTGACGATCCACACCCGCCAGCTGGACATGATCATGCTCAATGAGGCGGATGTCCAGTATTATGCCGAGAAATTTATCCGGGACCTGGAAAAGCTGGCCGTTATCCGCAGCCCGGGGCCATAACCCGAAGGTCGCTGGTTCATCTCCTCCCTACGCGGGCGGATGCAATCACGGTGCTGGCCTAAAAACCCGCCCCTGGTTTTTTCACTCCAACCCTATCCCCGCCAGCTTAATTTGTACCGCCTCCATCCTGCCTCTGGCATACCATTACCGGGCAGTGCCGGCCTCAGGTCATGGGCGGCAATCCAGAGAGGCACGTTAGGGGAACTAATTAATTCTCTCCCCCCTCCCCTGCCAGCAACCGGGTGAGGACGGGCAGAAGTTCCGTCTGGACCATGCGTTTGGGCACATAGGCGCTGACTCCGGCCGCGGCCGCGGCCGCCCTATGGGCCTCATCGTCAAACATGGTGAGCATCACCACCTGGGTGGCGGGCGCCACCGCTTTGATGCCCTGCGCGGCCTCGATGCCGTTCATCCCGGGCAGGCCGATATCCATGATGACGAGGCACGGAGCCATGGCCTGGGATAGGGTGACCCCTTCCTCGCCGCTGGCGGCTTCTATCAACTGGTAGCGCGGAAACGATAGTTCCAGCCAGTCCCGCAGCGATTGGCGAACACCTTTGTGGTCCTCCACAATCAGGATGTGAGGGGTCATAGTTATGCCTTTTTTCTCAGAGATTTTTTCATTCCAGTCATTCATAGGCCTTTGGCCCACCCGTAGCGCATGAAAAAGATGGTGGGGCAGGCCTCCGCGCCCGCCCCCGTTGGTGGCACAGGTTTTCAACCGGCGCCACCCGCACCGGTAAAATACCGGTGCCACCAAAGACTTTTCGTGACAGGGCTTGAGCCCGTTCCGGACTACCGTCTGGCCATCGGCCAGGAACACGGGGAGGCTCATCGGCTCACCTCCACCACCACCCGGGTGCCCTGGCCGAGCTGGGACTCGATACGGCAGCGGCCGCCGGCCGCCGCCGCCCGCTTGCTCATGGTCATGATGCCCCAAAGGTGGCGGGCCTCCGGGGTGCCCAGCCGGTCCTGGTCGAAACCGACGCCGTTATCGGCGATGACCAGGCGAAGGGTGCCGTTGTCCATCTCCTCGGTCAGGACCACCCTCGTGGCCCGGGCGTGTTTGGCCACATTGGTCATGGCCTCCTGTGCGATGCGGAACAGGGCCAGTTCCACCGGCGGGGCCAGGCGGGGGACCGCCTCCTGCCCCTGGACGTCCACGCCGATGTCCGTTTTAGCGGAAAACTCCAACCCGAACCAGTGCAGCGCCGACAGCAGCCCGTAGTCGTCCAGCATCGGGGGCCGCAGATCGGCCATCACGTTCCGGATGGTCTCCCCGGTTTGCTCCACCAGGGTCAGGGCATCGGCCAGCCGGCCCCGGAGCGCTGCCGCCGTCTTCCGGGGCATTTGGGTTTGGAGCAGGGTCAGCGTCAGGCCCAGGGCGGTGAGACCCTGGCACACCTGATCGTGGAGCACCCGGGCCAGGTGCTGTCGCTCCGCCTCTTCCACCTCCGCCAGCCGGGCCGCCAAGGCCCAGAGCTGGTCACTTTTTCGGACAATTTCCACCTCCGCCCGCTTGCGCACGGTGATATCGGAGAGGATGTGCACCGCGCCCAGCAAACCGCCCGAGTCATCCAGGATGGGGTCTACCGAAACCTCAATCCAGCAGTCGCCCAGGGCCAGCACCTGGGTTTCCCGGCGAAGGCTCCTCCTCATGCGCAAAATGGGACAGGCGTCGATGGGTGTGGTCGTGCCGTGCACCACTTCCCAGCAGTTATTCCCGACAATCTCCTCCACCGGCTGGCTCACGAAACTTGCCATGGCCCGGTTGCATTGCAGGATTTTTCCCTGTATGTCTATCAGGCAGATGGGGTCGGAGATGGCATCAAAAGTGGCCTGCCATTTCCGGGCCGCATCAGCGAGGGCCGTCTCCGAGGCTTCCAGTTCCGCCAGGCGCCGTTGCAGTTCCGGATAGTAGCTTTTCCGGAGAGACCGCTCCCCCAGGCCGATGATTTTTTCCCGTAAATCCCCCTGGAGGTTCTGGGTATCAGAGCGCTTGTGCATAGATGGTCTCGATGTCCAGTTGCCTCGGCTGGCGGGGATTGGTGGCCAAACAGGCATCCCGCAGCGCGGTGGCGGCCAGGTGAGGGATATCATCGGCACGCACCCCCTTCTGTCCCAGGGTATGGAAAATACCGGCGGCGGTGCCCAACCGCTTCACAGCCCCCACCAGGGCGGTCTTCACCTCTGCCGGAGGCGTCCCTTCCATCTCCAGACCCATGGCGACGCCGATGCCTTTGGCGCAGTCAATGGGACTGCCGCCGCCCACCGCCACAATGACATCGCACCGTTCCTGTCTGTAGAGTTCCGCCCCGGCCATAACTTCCGAGTCTTTGGGGTTGGGAGTGAACCGGGAAAACAGGGTATACTGCACGCCGTCGGCTTCCAGGCTCTCGATGACCTGCCCGGCCCAGCCGGCGGCCATGACTCCCGGGTCCGTCACCACCAACACCCGGCTGCCCCCGAAGTTTTTGGTATAGCGCCCCGCCAGCGGACGCGCCCGGGCTGATGATGCGGCAGTCCACCCCTGGCGGGCAATGCCCGCCCTGATCTTTTCATAATTTGCGGGTGAGCCAAAGGCTTATGAATGACTGCTCTCTTTATCGGCAAGTTCCGGTTAATCCTAAAAAAAACCTTGTCATACCCCGCCTCTCTCCGGGGTTTCCTCCGGCCGGGGTGCGGCTCCTCTTGGATAAGGTGCCGCAATTTTTAGCAATTTCCCAATCAACCGCTCTCGTCCGGTTCGCCCAACCGGGATTTCTCATTGGGGCGCATGACTGAAGAGCCGGCGTTGACACCGGTGACTCTCCAGGGATCCCTTAAATAATAAAAAATCGCCTTCCAATTTGCCCATCCCTGCTTTATCATCGATTCAGCTAAAATCATGAATATCCTCAAGGAGGCCCCATGGATATCCTTGCCAGCCTGACCCCCATCTTCAAGCCCAGGAGCGTTGCGGTCATCGGCGCTTCCACCGCGCCCGGCAAACTGGGCCACGACATCCTGGCCAACCTTAAGAACGGCGGCTTTCCCGGAGCGCTGTACCCCATCAACCCCAAGGCCGACGAGATTTTAGGCCTCAAGGTCTATAAAGCCATTGCCGACACCCCGGCGGCCCCGGACCTGGCGGTGGTGGTGATTCCCGCCCGGATAGTCGCCGCCACCCTTTCGCAGTGCGCCGAGAAAGGCGTCAAGGGCGCCATCGTCATCACCGGCGGCTTTGCCGAGGCCGGCCCCGACGGCCAGCGCCTCCAGGACGAGCTGGCCCAGGTTATTCGTAAGACCGGGCTTCGGGTCATCGGGCCCAATTGTCAAGGGGTCAACATGCCCCATGAACTGATGTGCGCCTCCTGGCCCCTGATCACCACCCGGGGCCGCATCGCCTTCGCGTCGCAGTCCGGCACCGTGGGCGCCGCCTTCCTGGATATGGCCGCGGCCGAACACCTGGGCGTCAGCGGCTTCGTGTCGCTGGGCAACCGGGTGGACGTGGATGAGGCCGAGGTCCTCATGTACTTCAACCAGGACCCCCACACTAAAGTCATCGCCCTCTATCTCGAAGGGGTCAAACGGGCCTCCTACTTCCTCGACGCCCTCCGGGAGGCGGAAAAACCGGTGGTCATCCTCAAGGCCGGCCGCACTATTCAGGGAAGCCGCGCCGCCGAGTCCCACACCAAGTCCATGGCCGGGACCGACGCCATCTATGACGCCCTGTTCCGCAAGTACCGGGTCCACCGGGCCGACACCCTGGAGGAACTTTTCGACTTTGCCAAGGCCCTGGCCTATCTCCCCAAGCCCAAGGGCCGGAAGCTCATGATCTCCACCTCCTCCGGCGGGGCGGCGATTCTGGCCATTGATGAGGCCGAGAAGCATGGCCTGGCTGTCCCGGAACCCAACCCCATCCTCAAAGAACGGCTGCGGGAGATGCTCCCGGCCCACTGCGCCGTGGGCAATCCGGTGGATTTGACCGGCGACGCCATCAGCGCCCCGGACCTCTATAAGCAGGTGATGGACAAAACCAGGGGAGAGTACGACACCCAGGTGGTAATCTTCGGGGACCCCATCCCCGGGGCCTCCCGGCAGGTCACCCCCGGCGCCTCGGAGCTGGTCGTCTTCCTGGGCGGGGCCGAGGTGGAGCGGGAAGAGCGCCAGAAGTTTTATGAGGCCGGCATCCCGGTCTTTCCCACCCCGGAGCGGGGGATTGCGGCCCTGGCCCAGTTCTTCCGGTTCGACCCCCGGCCCGCCCCGGCCCCCGGCCGTCCCCCGGTGGCGGTCCCCGAGGGGCTCCAGCTGCTGCCGCCCCCGGAAGCCGCCGCCATGATCACCAAGGCCGGGATTCCCGCGGCCGCCGCGCCCTTGGCCCTGGAGCCCGAGCAGGCCGTGGAACTGGCCCGGGGCTTCGGCTACCCGGTGGCCATGAAAATCGCTTCCCCCCAACTCGCCCACAAAACCGACATGGGCGGGGTCTTCCTGGGACTGGAAAACGACGAGGAAGTGCGCCAGGCCTACCAGGAGATCATAGACGCCACCCGGCTCTATGAGCACTGGGTCACCGTCCACGGCGTCAGCGTCTCTCCCATGGCCAAACCCGGCGGCCTGGAGGTCATCCTGGGCACCGTCACCGACCCCCAGTACGGTCCCACCCTGATGTTCGGCCTGGGAGGAGTCAACACCGAGATTTATAAGGACGTGGCCTTCTGCATCCTGCCGGCGGAAGACGCCGAATTAGAAGACCTGATGACAAGAATCAAGGGCTACCCGCTGCTCACCGGCTACCGGGGCCAACCCCCTCGGGACACCAAGGCGCTCCTCACCGCCATGAAGGCCCTGGCCACCTTCGCCGGCAAACACCCGGAACTGGACCAGATCGAACTCAACCCGCTGCTCCTCTACGAGAAAGGCCTCTTCGCGGTGGACGTAAGGATTTTTTCCCGGGGTTAGGGGGAAATTGGGGGATGGGGCGTAGGGTGCGTCTCACGCACCATCATGCGAAGCGGAGCTTCGCGAACACTGTCATTCCCAAGCTGGAGCTTGGGAACGAGAGGATGTAGGGTGCGCCCTGCGCACCAAGCACTGCGGGCCCTAACCATCAAATCCGGTAGCACAGGCTTCCAGCCTGTGCTAATCTACGATTATCTCAATCATTTACGAGGGCAACCCATGAAGGCCGTTAACGTCATCGTGGAAAAACACCCGGATGGTTACATCGCTTACCCCTTGGGATTAAAGGGGGTGGTGGTTGGTCAGGGTGATACCTATGAGGAAGCTATGGCGGATGTTCGGTCGGCAATCAGTTTTCATGTCGAAACTTTTGGACCCTAGGTGCTGGAGATTGATCCCCCAATTCTGGAGGCCGTTGTCGCTGAAGCTGCCGTTGAAATGTAGGGCGGGCACTGCCCGCCATTAATATAAACCTTGGTAGCACATCGCGGCCTATGGCCGCAACCAAACTGAAAAATGACCTAATTACTTTGTAAAATCATCAGGATACAGGCTAAATCTTGTTGAAAAAACCAGAAACTCAAGTTCAGTAGCACAGGCGTCCCGCCTGTGCATTATTGATGGTGGGCAATGCCCACCCTACATTGCTTAGGTTTAAGTTGGAAAAACATCATGATAGAAAATAAAGCATTTTGGGGATTAATTGGAGTGGTGGTGGGTTTCTTCCTCAATGTGGCCCACTCTTATATCATGAAAAGATTTCATATCTGTCAGCTTAAGAGAGCATTGCGAGACGAATGCAGGTCTTTGCTAACCCAAATTCCTCAACTTATAGCTATTTTTAAACAGTGCACCGATAACTTGAGTAAAGGGAGAGTTCTTCCAGGAACGGCTGTCCATAGCCTCTCAACAGTTTATCGTTCTACAATTTCGGAAATTTACCCTTATTTATCTTTAAAAGAACGAAACCTTCTCCACGTAGTTTACGAGCGGCTTAGAGTAGGTGATGAAATATTAGAAAACTATGTGTCAATATTAAGTAGAGAATTGCAAGAAAACCTAATTAATGATCCTATCCAAGGCTGGATTATACGAATGAAGGAACAGGTTGAAAGCTATGGAATTATTACTAATCTTTTAAAATCATATTTAAGACTCGAACCGATAGATGTATTTAATATTGACAACCAACGCCTCTTTAATTAAATGCCTTCCTTAGAATTCTTCCGCCTCCAAACCCGGGAAGAAGTCCTGGCCCATTATGACCGGTTTGGCCCGGTGGGGGTGGAGGAGATGGATCTGGCCGATGCCGGCGGCCGGGTCCTGGCTGCGCCCATTATGGCGCCGGAGGACGTGCCGGGGTTTTTGCGCGCCACCATGGACGGCTACGCGGTCCGGGCCCAGGATACCTTCGGGGCCGGCGTCGGCACGCCCCAATACCTGGAAATTAAGGGGGAAGTCCCCATGGGCGCAGCCCCCGCCCGGGGCGTGGGTCCCGGCGAGACCCTGCGGGTGGCCACCGGCGCCATGCTGCCCCCGGGCGCCGATGCAGTGGTGATGGTGGAATACACCGCCGAGCACCCGGACGGCACCCTGGAGGTGCGCCGGGCGGTGGCCCCGGGGGAAAATGTGCTCAAGCCCGGGGAGGACGTGGCCCGGGGGGAGTTGCTCTTCCCGGCCGGCCGGCGGCTGCGCCCCCAGGAGATCGGGCTCCTGGCGGCCTTAGGCATAAGACGCCTGGCGGCTTATAAAAAACCCCGAGTCGTAATTCTTTCCACCGGCGACGAAATTATCCCTCTAGACGGCACTCCGGCCCCCGGCCAGGTGCGGGATGCCAACGCCTATCTGGCCGCGGCCCAGGTGGCCGAGTGGGGCGGCCTGCCCCTGATGCACGGTATTATTCCCGATGATTTTGACGCCTTACGAAAAACCCTGGCCGCGGCCTTGGACGCGGCTGACCTGATTCTGATCTCCGGCGGCAGCTCCGTGGGCGTCCGGGACCTGACGCTCACTGCCATTAAGGACCTGCCCGACTCCGAGGTCCTGGTGCACGGGGTGGCGCTCCGGCCCGGCAAACCCACCATCCTGGCCGCCCTGGGGCACACGCCGCCCAAGCCCCTCCTGGGGCTGCCGGGGCACCCGGCCTCCGCCGCGGTGGTCATGGAGGTGCTGGGCCGGCCGCTGCTCTCGCGCCTGGCGGGCGTCAACGACCCGTCCCCCTGGGGGCGCACCGTGACTGCCGTGCTGTCCCGGAACCTGGCCGGGGCCACGGGCCGGGAAGACTACGTCCGGGTGCGCCTGCGCCGGGAGGGTGCGACCCTGTGGGCCGACCCGATCCTGGGGTCCTCGGGGCTGCTCTCCCCCCTGGTTAAAAGCGACGGTCTGGTGATGATCCCCCTGGGAGTGGAAGGCCGGTTTAAAGAGGAAGTAGTGGGCGTGCAGTTGTTCGGCGGATCCTGATGGCTGTCGTCACTCAGATCATATCTACGAGAGATTGCCCCAAGGGACAGGTTCTCTCCGGTTGCAACTCATTTCCGCCCCGTTCCGCAACCATTGCAAAAATAAAGCATCTGCTCTGACTAACGGAACCAGGACAGCCTTAACGCGGTTCCCCCTCAAGACAATCTCTCTTGAAAACGAGAGATTCCCTGCACCGGCTTCCTTGAAAGAGCCGAAGGCCTGTGGTATAATTTTACGATTTTAAAATGGAATTCCAGGAGTTGGTCTTGGCGCGCAACGTGGTCCTAACCTTAGGGTGCCTGATCGTCCTCCTCAGCGCCGGGAGCGCCGGGGCGGCTACGGAGATGGACCTGTTCAAGGGCCAGCGCTTCGAGGGGGGGCCTTGGAGGATCCGCGCCGACACGGTTACCTATGATGCCGCCCGCCACATCTATACCGCGACAGGCAAGGTGGAAATCCGCCAGGGAGACCGCCGCCTCACCGCGGAACAGGTAGAGGTGAATGAGGCCACCAAAATAGCCCGGGTCAAAGGCAATGTGGTTCTGGTTCTGGAAGAAGATATCTTTACCGGGCAGGAAGGCCAATTCAACCTGGCGACTCGCTGCGGCGAGATGCAGGGGGCGCGTCTCTTCCTGAAAAAAAACCACTTTCATGTGGACAGCCCCCTGATACGCAAGACCGGCGACAAGACTTATTACGCCGAGGAGGCCAAGGTCACCACCTGCGATGCGGACCGGCCGGTGTGGAGCTTTTCAGCCCGGAAGCTCTCGGTGGTCCTGGAGGGCTATGCCACGGGCCGGGATGGTCTCTTCCACCTGGCCGGGGTTCCGGTGCTCTACCTGCCGTTGGCCGTCCTGCCGGTGATGACCTCCCGACAGAGCGGCTTTCTCCTCCCTGCCTATGGGCAGCACCGGGCGGGGGGGGCGGTGGTGGAAGCGCCCTTTTATTGGGCCATCAACAACTATTCCGATCTCACGCTCTACCAGACCGTCTTTTCCAACCGGGGTTACATGCAGGGGGGAGAGTACCGGCGCCGGGGGCACGATGAGGCCGCGGCCAATTTCCGTTTTTTCTATATGAATGACAGCTATACCCAGAACACCACCAACCGCCGCTACTGGGCCTCGGGGATGATTAACCAGCCTCTGGGCGACTGGGAGGCCCGGGGCACCCTGGACCGGGTCAGCGATGCCAATTATCTCGCGGACTTCAATTTCGGCTACATGGGCCTCAATCGCTATTCCCGGGAACTGCTCATGGAGTTTGGGCGGGACCTGGAGCAAGAAGAGGTGAATACCCGGGTTTCCAGCTTCGCCCTGGCCCGCAATTTCTCCGTGGCCAATTTCACCCTCTACACCCGCTATTACGATAAACTGGTCAACAATGACCCCAACCTGTTCAACCGGGTGCCGGGGGCCGCGCTCAATTCGGTGCCGGTGTCCTTGGGGGGGTTGCCGCTCTATCTGGGTCTGAGTTCGTCGTACAATTACTTTTACCAAAACCACGGCATGACCGGCGACCGGCTGGATTTCCATCCCAATATCAGTCTGCAAGGGCAACCGCTGCCGGGCATATCGTTCGGTTCCCGGGTGGGGTTCCGGGAGACCCTGTTCCGGGTGGACCACGCCGTCCCCAACGGCCCGCCGGAGCAACTTATCCCCCGGCAATTATTTGATTCCAGGGTGGCCCTGTCCGGGGCCTGGGCGAGGGACTACGGCCGCGGGACTGAATCCTCCTATTTTTTCCGACACATCCTGCGCCCCGAAGTGGCCTACACGAATATCCCCCGGTTTAACCCGCACCGCTATCCCCAATTTGACCCCCTGGACCAGGGCTGGGTGGCGCAGGTCAACCGCAACCTGCCCGTGCGGGAGGGGGACAACCCCGTCGGCGGCGTCAATGCCCTTACCTACGGGGTCGCCAACAACATTCTCTGGCGCAGCCAGAACGAGCAAGGGCAGACCACGGTGCGGGATGTGCTGTGGTTCCGTCTGAGCCAGAGCGCCTTCTTTAACAAGACCAGCATGGGGCTGGATGGCAATCCCGTGCCGCATCATCCTTTTTCCGATTTTTGGGGAGAAATGCAATTTTACCCCTTGCCCCAACTCGTCCTGGGATCGAACCTGGGCGTTTCCCCTTACAAGGAAGGATTTGAGCGGGCTGATTTTAAAGTGACGATTCTTGACAATAAAAGGCAGAACTATATCAATGTAAATTATGTATATATCAGGGATTTCGCCAAACAAATCAACCTCGAAGCCTATCTAAATCTTATGCGCTCCGTCAAAACCTGGGTCACCTACGGGCATACTTTCGAGACCAACAATAAACTGGAACGAAGGTATGGGGTGGTGCTGCAACGCGACTGCTGGGGCGTGGTCTTGTCATACACCGACCGGCCGAATGACCAGAGGATCGGTTTTACCGTGTTCATTCCGGGGTTAGGGGAGAGAATGAAACGATCGCCGGTGCGTTTCCCGGATGAAAGCAAAAATAAAGAAGGACCTGATCTGTTTTAGCAGCCGTAAGAAAAAGCTGAGGAGGAGGTAACTGATTCATGAAACTGGCAATAATCGGCGCAGGGTATGTGGGCCTGGTGACCGCAGCCTGCTTTGCCGAAATGGGCAACGACGTTATCTGCGTGGACGCGGATGCGGCCAAGGTGGAAGCCCTGGAGCAGGGCCGCATTCCCATCTATGAACCGGGGTTGGAGGATTACGTTAAACGCAATTATCAGGAACACCGGCTGTTTTTCTCCACCGAGTTAGGGCCGGCGATTCAAAAGAGCCTGGTCTGCTTCATCGCGGTGGGCACGCCCCAGGACCAAGACGGCTCCGCCGACCTGTCCATGGTGCTGGAAGTAGCCCGGGACATCGGCCGCCACATGAACGGCTACAAGGTGATCGTGGAAAAATCCACGGTGCCGGTGGGTACGGCCCGGCAGGTGCGCCAGGTGATCGAGGCAGAACTGCAAGCCCGGGGCGAAGTCTTCGAATTTGACGTGGTTTCCAACCCGGAATTCCTCAAGGAAGGCACCGCGATTGATGATTTCATGAAGCCGGATCGCATCGTGGCGGGATGCGACGAGGTGCGGGTGGCGGAACTGATGAAGGAGTTGTATGCGCCGTTTGTGCGCACCAATCATCCCGTCATTGTCATGGACGTGGTGTCCGCCGAACTGACCAAGTATGCCGCCAACGCCTTTTTGGCCACCAAAATATCCTTTATCAATGAGATCGCCAACATCTGTAGCCGGACCGGGGCCAACATCAATATGGTGCGCCGGGGGATCGGCTCTGATCGCCGCATCGGCCCCCTGTTTCTGTTTCCGGGTTTGGGATACGGCGGCTCTTGTTTCCCCAAGGATATGCAGGCCTTGATCCATACGGCCACTTCCTTACACTACACGCCTCGCCTGCTGGAGGCGGCGGAGGCCGTCAACCAGGACCAGCGCCGGCTCTTCATGGAGGTCATACGCGCTTACTTTAAGGATGACTTGAAGGGGCGGGTGTTTGCCGTCTGGGGGCTGTCCTTCAAGCCCCAAACGGACGACATCCGGGATGCCCCGGCGCTGACCGTCATCTCCCGCTTGCTGGAAATGGGGGCCCGGGTTCAGGCCTATGACCCGGAGGCCATGCCGGCAACCCGGCAGCATTTCGGGGACCATCCGGCCGTGGCTTATGCCGCTTCGTCCTACGAGGCCCTGGAAGGGGCGGACGCCCTGATTATTTGCACCGAGTGGACCAAGTTCCGGGAGCCTGATTTTGAACGGATGCACTCCCTGATGAAGGCCCCGGTGATTTTTGACGGCCGCAATCTTTACAATCCGGCCAAGTTGGCCAATCTGGGATTCACCTACTTCCATATCGGCCAGCAGGTTTAGGAGTAATCAACCGGCGGGGCGGGCCTCCGCGCCCGCCTCCGCAGATAGCCGACGCATTTAAGAGCGGCGGCCAGGCCCCCCAATCCTCTCCCCCGAAGCGGGTGGAGAGGGGGTAGGTTAGGTCGCCGGGTTTTTTATGATGGCAGAGCCTCAAATCGGTCCCGTCTTTTCCCCTCTCCCCCAATGGAGGGTCAGGGTGAGGGGGAAGTGATCTTCACGGAGTAAGAAATACGTTACCGTATTGATAACCCCTTGTACTAAGAGACCTAAAGCCATGTCTCCCGAATCACCGAATAAGGCCGAAATGCACGGCGATCGCCTCCGCAACCTGGACCTTTCGGGGTTCTCAAACCTCAGGGTCCTGGTGGCCGGTGACTTTATGCTGGATGAGTATCTCTGGGGGAAGGTGGAGCGCATCTCCCCGGAGGCTCCGGTGGCGGTGGTGGAGGTGGAGCGGGAGACCCGCACCCTGGGGGGCGCCGGCAACGTGGTCAACAACCTGGTGGCCCTGGGGGCCCAGGTAGAAGTCCTGGGCCTGGTGGGAGATGATAACCCCGGCCACCTGCTCAAGCAAGAGATGGTCCGGCTGGGAGTGGGGGTGGACGGCCTCTTCACGGACCAGGCGCGCCGCACTTCCCGGAAGACCAGAGTCATCGGCGCCTCCCAGCAGGTGGTGCGCATCGACCGGGAAAGCCGGGCCCCGGCCCCGCCGGCCTTCGAAACGGCCGCCCGGGAGTTTTTGGGCGCCCGCCTGCCCGGGCTCCACGCCCTGGTGCTGTCCGATTACGCCAAAGGCGTCCTTACTCCGGCGGTGCTTAAAGAACTGATCGCCCAAGGGCGCTCCCGGGGATATCCCGTGGTGGTGGACCCCAAAGGCGCGGACTACTCCGGCTACGCCGGGGCCACGGTGATCACCCCCAACCGCAAGGAAGCCGAACTGGCGGTGGGCTACTCCCTGGCCCGGCGGGAAGATCTGGTGCGGGCCGGCGCCACGCTCAGGGAGAGTCTGGCGCTGGACTATCTGCTCATCACCCTGGGGGCGGAAGGCATGCTCCTGTTTGCCGGCGGGGCGCCTGAGCTCTCCATCCCGACCCGGGCCCGGGAAGTGTTTGACGTCTCCGGGGCCGGCGACACCGTGGCGGCCCTCATGGCCCTGGGTCTGGCCCGATGGGGCGATCCGGTCCTGGCGGCCGCGCTGGCCAACGTCGCCGCGGGGGTGGTGGTGGGCAAGGTGGGCACCGCCCCCATCTATCGGGCCGAGTTGGCCCGGGAGTTGGGCCAGGAGGGGACCCGGCTGGAAGAAAAAATCCGGACCCCGGGCGAGTTAAGGCTGCTGACGTCCCAGCTCCAGGCCCGGGGGAAAAAGGTGGTGTTCACCAACGGCTGTTTCGACCTGCTCCACAGCGGCCACATCAGGTTCCTGGAAGAAGCCCGGCGCCTGGGGGAAGCCCTGGTGGTGGCGGTGGACTCCGACGCCTCGGTCCGGCAGGTGAAAGGGGCGGGCCGGCCGGTCATCGGGGAGGACCAGCGGGTGCGCATCCTGGCGGCCCTGGCCGCGGTGGACTATGTCACCGTCTTCACCAGCCACCAGTTGCCGGAGCTTTTAGCCAGCCTCAAGCCCGACATCCTCACCAAGGGGAGCAATTATCCGGCCGAGCAGGTGGCGGGCCGGGAGATCGTGCTCCGCTACGGCGGCCAAGTGGTGCTGCTGCCCGTCACCGAACCCGTGTCGGTCTCGAAGCTCATTCGCCGGATCCGGGGAGAGGTTTAAGAAAATGGGCCGCGCTAAAACCCTAACCAGAATCTTGCTGATTAACCTTCTTATCCTAATTGCATTAGGCGCTTTTTTGGAAATATTATAGGGCCTTGTACCCTGAATTTAGAAATCAAGTTTTTAGTGAAACAATGGCGCTTGGAAAGAACATGATATATGGAAAAATTTAATGGTGCGGATATAAGAGTTCCCTATCCCGGATCATTGCCGCCCGGCATAATACTACTGCGTCATCAACTGATCTCATTGGCTGTTAGTCCGATGACAGCAGGGGCGCCGAGGCAGATTGTTTGACAGAAGGATCATGGGTTTCATTTTTATGGTGGCAATGGAATATGGGCTATGTCGCTCCGGCCTGAGGGGAGGATCCCCTCGGCTGCCAACCTTCGGGTACTTGAGGTCGCGTAAAGGCTGACCGGATGTCAGGACCGGAGGGGGAAAAGAACTGCGCTCGGCCACCAGGAAGCCGTAGGCGGCAATACACAGGGTGGCATGATGGTGGAATCCCCGCCAGCCTCGGCCCCTGACTCTGCATCTTCGGCAGGACGTAATCCCGAACCGCCCGCATCACCGCATCATCACGCCAAGCGGCCTTGGCCACAAAATGATGCAGGGATTGGTGTTTGGCGCTCACCTGGCCCGGAGCAAGTTGTGCCGCCATGGGTTCGACACTTTTGCGCTCAACAGGCAACAACAGGCCCGTGCAGTAAGCCCGGAAAGGTTCCACCCGGTCTGCATGACCCAACGCGGTGGGCAGCTTTTCCGCATACGCACGAAACCTGGCCCTGAATAGGAAAGGGGAAGCGCTCGGCTTCCCTCTCTTCCCCGGACGTCCCGCCGGCGCTCGGGTCGCTCCCCAGCGTTGCCCTATCCTCCGGCGAGACCTACCCAGGTTAAGGGAAACCATAAAAAAATCAACCGGACATTTTATGTGCTATGAAAACCGGACATCTGTGCGTGCTATTGGCATACCTTGTTTTATAACTTGTATTATTTATTGACAAAGAGATTTAGCCATACTAAACGTGAAATATAGTTTTAAATTCTAGGGGGGGGTAACTTCGGTATTCTGCTTCTTCTTAAGATAGCCAATCCTCCCAGTTCATACCCTCCTTCTCAGTAAACCGCCAGTTTGCCCCCTTGGCAAATAAGCAAGGGGCGTATTCCATCGGTTTTTTTCCTTAGCGGCAGAACCAGATGCCCCACAGTCCACTTATCGGCGTACTCAAGGCAACGTTGAGCGCGGCAACGGGGATTTTTCCCATGCAACGGTACATCGAGGCCCTTGGCGACGAACCAAGTCAATATTCGGTGACAGGGGCGTCGGGTTGAAGGAGGGCGGAGCACGAAGGTCAAAATGGTCAGAATCCTGTGCCTATTAATCCGGAAAAACCATCAACCGCAATAAAAGGAGGACAAACCCATGTTGTGGCCTAAAGGGCGTATGGCATTTTTGCTCACCTGCTTGGGTGTAGCCCTGGCACTGGGGGGCGCCGCGGCGCCGGCCTTGGCCGGAGGGGGACCTGCTGGGGATATAAACCCCGAATTATTGATTGGCCCCTTTATTTACGGGGTAGCCACCCTGGAGCCGGAAATGGGGCCTTGGCCAGGTTCCAAAACTGTGGCTTCTGGAGTGAAAGCCACCTTTGTGGGAACTTTTGTCCCGGCAACCGGGGAGAAAGGAGTGCAGGTAAAGTTTCAATCTTTCTTTCCAACTTTGCCCACCTTCAATTTTTATCAATTGACGCTTGAAGATCTCAATTTTATGTTCCCGGGTGCCAAAGTGCTTGATTTAAACCTGCAAAAGGTCCAAGGGCTTCCGATCCTGGGAGATGGGAAGATATATGTCAAAAGCTTTGACAGCCTTAGCTGGGATGGAAACCTTCCCAGGGCGACGGTTCACACCAAGTTGAGTTACGGCCCCTGACCTTAAGTTATCAGGTATTAGGCCAAGCCCTGGCCTCAGGGGCAGAGCGAACAGGTCCACGGTAATAAAGGATTAAATTACGCATCTTTGGAGGCCCAGACAAATTATATGGAACAAATCTATCGGGTCAGCCTCGGTTTAAGCACCTTACCCCTCTATAAAAGGGGCAGCTTTCCGGTACCTCTTACCTTCTCCGTGCAATACCGGGATAGATTCGCGGGTAACAATAGACTTCTGGCCTCCAAATATATCCGGGTGCTTCTCAATGTTTTCTTTTAGTAGTTTTATGTAACTGGATACCTGTTGCTAAAAGGGGGTGATAGAGACACTCTTCACCGTGAAGACAAAAATTTTTGGCCGCTATCCTAAATCAATGGCAATTAATCGACAGTTGAGTGCAGGCCTGAAATGTTGAGTCGCAGAGAGTTGATGCTGACATTGGCGGCATTATTTTTCGCCACCAGCATCGTCACGGGAACCGCGGTCCAGGGAACGGCGGGAGGCGCGGCTGGATCTCCGCCTGGTGGCGTGTAGATCCAGCCCGTGGCGCCGACAGACCAGAAACGTGCATGCTGAGAATATTCCTGTCATTGGCTTCTGCCTTGTTGCTTATTCCGGCCTTCCCGCGTTTCGAGGCGGCTTACCTGGCCTGGATCGGCCTGGTTCCCCTGTTGGCAGCCATCCGGAGAAGCGGCCCGGCCTCGGCCGGGGCCCTGGCCTATCTGGCCGGGATCAGCTTTTTCATGGGAATCTTCTCCTGGATCAACGTGATTCCAGGATTCACCCGGACAGATTTTTTGCTCCTCGGGGTCTACCTGGGGTCTTACTGGGGTTTGTTTGGGCTGGCCTTGAGCTTTCTCACTCGCCGGGGTGGACTTTCCCCCGTGCTGGCGGCCCCGGTGATCTGGGTGTCCCTGGAATATCTGCGGTCACATGCGGGGTTCCTGGCCTTGCCCTGGGCCCTCTTGGGCCAGTCTCAATACCAGGTTTTGCCGGTTATCCAGATGGCCGCGTTCACCGGGGTCTACGGCATCTCCTTTGTCATCGTCCTGGTTAACGCCCTCCTGAGCGAAATCCTCCTGGCACTGGTCGCCGGGAGCCGGGGTAGTCCTTCCCGGCGCGAAATGCGCCTGTTACCCTATGCCCTGGCCACGCTTGGGGCGGCAACCGTTGCCCTCTTCCATGGATTCTGGGCGTTGTCCGCCCAGCCCGCCGGAGAGGGGATCAGGACCTGCTTGATCCAGGGCAATATTCCCCAAGACCTGAAATGGGAGAACCAATATCGAACCATGATTCTGGAAAAATATTGCCGGTTAACCACTCAAGCGGCCCAGGCAGACCGCCCCGCCCTGATGGTCTGGCCCGAGTCCGCGGTTCCCGGAGCGTTCTTGCAAGACTCCCAGGCGACGCACAGCGTCTTGGCGCTGGCCCAAAGCATCCGAACCCATCTTTTGCTGGGGAGCGCTCAGCGCCCTAAATTGGGAGAGCCTAACTGGGTGCTGACCCACCGCTATAACAGCGTATTTCTCATCTCCCCCGAGGGTGCGATTACCGGCTATCATCACAAAATCTATCTGTTGCCCTTTGCCGAGTACCTGCCTTACCGGGAGGCCTGGCCCTGGCCCCAACGACTGGCGGCCCATGCCGGGGACTTTATTCCAGGCCAGAACTATACGATTTTTGAGCTCAACGGGATTAAGTTTGGGGTGGCCGTCTGCTGGGAGAATATTTTCCCCGACTTGGTAAGGCAGTTTGTCGCCCGGGGCGCCGAGTTTATCGTCAACGTCACCAATGAAGCCTGGTTTGAAGATACGGCTGCACCCCACCAATTTGTCATGATGAGCGTATTCCGGGCGGTGGAAAATCGTGTCACCGTCGCCCGGGCTGCCAATACCGGCATTTCCTGCGTGATTGATCCCTGGGGACGGATATCGGGGATAGTGGCCGACCGGGGAAAATGTCTCTTCGTAGAAGGTTTTTTGACCAGAACTCTCCCTCGTCGTCAGCAGACCAGTTTCTACACCAGGTACGGCGAGGTTTTTTCATACTTAACTATGGTAATTTTTTTCTCATTACTCTTGTTGGTTATTTTCAAAAGAGTATATCGAAAAGCAGATCATGGCCACTGAAACAACTTTGCGCGAAGAAAAACCGTTGCCGGGCACCGCGGTAACTAAAATTTCCAGCAGGATTGTCCTCGTGGTCATGGTGCTGATTTTTTTAGCTATCGGCCTGAGATGTTTCATTCAGGCCTTGGCTTGGATTGACAAGCCCTTTTCTGGTTTTTTGGTTAATGAAAGGCTGATCGTCACCGGTATAAGCCAGCCCCATTGGACCGGGAGCAAAGCCGGATTGCGATACCCCGACAAAATTGTGCAGGCCAATAACCAAGAGATTGCCACCAGTCTGGCATTAGAGAAAGTCGTCGAGCAGACCCCGGTCGGGGACCCCATTGCGTATCAGGTGAACCGGCGCGGACAGGTATTCGCGGTTATCTTGCCCACCATGCCGTTTGATATTTATGATTTTTTTAACATCTTTGGGCTTTATTTTATAACCGGCGTTATCTATGGGCTGTGCGGTTTCCTGGTCTTTGTCATGAAGCCGGACACCGAAGTGAGTTGGGCCTTCCTGCTTGCCTGTTATTTTGTCGGATTACACTATCTGCTCAACTTCGACGTCATCGCCACCCACGGGGGCTGCATACGGATCTATCTGCTGGCCAGCGCCCTCTTCCCGGCGGCAACCATCCATCTCAGTCTGGTTTTCCCTGAACCTCGAAAGACCTTTCAAAGATACCCCTATCTCAAAATTCTCCCTTATGGATTGGCGGCCCTGTTAATCATCTCTCTGCAGCTCTCTTATCCACACCCGGTTATTGCGAAGGTCTACCAGCTGGTTACGCTTTTTACCTTCTTCTGCGCCGCCGCCCTCCTGATTTCAGCGTTTTCCGCCTGGTTCGGCGGCGCCCCGGGCATCGCCCGCCGGCGGGCTAAAGTGGTGCTGTTCGGGGCGGCCCTGGCTTTTCCGGTTCCGGCCCTGGCTAATATCTTTACCATTTACGGCATCGTCCCCGTGAACGTAGGAATTATCGGCAGCCCCTGGTTACGGGCGCCCGTGGTCTTCTTTCCCGCCGCCATCGCCTATGCCATCGTGAAACACAACCTGTTTGACGTAGATGTCTATATCAAGAGAACCTTAGGCTATACCATCATGACTGCCATAGTGGGGTCCGCTTATTTCATGATGCAGGTGTTGTTTCGCACCGCGGTATTCCAACCGCTCTTCGGCGAATTTTCCGAACAGGTGTATCCTTTGCTCCTTGCCGTCCTCGTGGTGTTTTTTTTCAACCCCATAAATCGCAAAGTCCAGCATAGCGTGGACCGGTTATTTTTCCGCAAGGTAGTGGATTACAAGCAAGCGGTGCTCGCGGCAAGTAACGCCCTGGCCTCGGTACTGAACCTAACCGAGGTCATAACCCGCATTATCACTGTGGTTCGGCAGGAAATGTCCCTTGGCTCTGCGGGGGTGGTGCTCCTGGACCCGGGAAAAAAGACGTGCCTGAGCCTGTTTATCTCGGATCAGGGAAAACACTCCGGCAACATGGTTCAGACCATGCACCTGCCCTATAACGATCCCTTGCTGGTCGCGATTATCCGGGAAAAACGGCTGATCACCGAGTATGATATTCTCGAAACACCCGGCTATTCACCCATCAAAGAACCATGCCAGGAGCGCTTCAAGGCCCTGGGGCCTGTCTGGCCCTCCCGTTGATCTTCCAGGATGACGTGAAGGGGGTCCTGATGGTGGGCCAGAAAAAATCCGGACACTGCTACAACCGGGAGGATATTGACCTGCTAACCACCCTGGCCAATCAGGGAGCGGTGGCCATAGAAAATGCCCAACTCGCGGAGCAAATCCAAAAGGAGCAGACGGTACGCCTTAATCTGGCCCGTTATCTCTCTCCCCAAGTGGTGGAGGACATCATGAAGAAAGATGTCCAGGTCAGATTGGAATGAGCTCTCAAGGAGGTGACGGTATTAATCACTGACATCAGGGATTTTCTCAAAATGACGGAGGTTACCCCCCGGGATCAGTTGATGAAAATTCTCAATGAGTACTTTACAGAAATGGTGCGGATTATTTTTGAGCATCAAGGTTCCATTGACAAATATATTGGTGATTCCATCGTGGCGATGTTTGGCAGCCTGATTCCCTTGAGGAATTCGGCCCGGAACGCCGTGTCCGGGGCTATTCAAATGATGCACCAGATGCCCGTCCTGGCTGAGCGTTGGCAAAAGCGCTATGACTTGCCCCAGACCGTGGAAATCGGCATCGGTATCAGCACCGGCGAGGTCTATCTGGGGAACGTGGGTTCACCGGAGCGCATGGAATTTACCATCATCGGCAATGCCGTCAATATTGCCTCCCGATTCTGCGGTTTGGCTGAGCCCGGCCAGATTCTCATCACCCGGGAAACTCTGGATTGCCTGGGGTCAGAGACCAGGGTCAAACAGTTAACCTCCAAAGAGGTGAAAGGAAAAAAGGACAAACAGGAAGTGTTTGAGATTATTTATTAATAAACCCAGAGGGGCGCGTTACCGCTAAGCCACGCGCCTGAGACACCGGGAATGAAGAAGAAACGAACTTGCAGACCGGCCAACCCGCTATTCCAGTAAGAACAGGCTGAGAATCGCAGATATGGAACGCGGCCGATAAAGCTCTACGCGTTCTAAAGAAACTCCATACCAGCCCCCGGCAACCAGGACTTTGCCGTTGGCCAGCAGCGTGGCGGTGTGCCCTTCCCGGGTAGCCAAGGGGGAGACAATCCCGCCATAGGTCTGGGTGGGCGGGTGATAATATGCCGCAGTGGTCGGGTAAGTCGAGCTGGCACTCCGGCCCCCCACCACCAGCACCCGGCCATCGTTCAGGAGAGTGGCGGTGTGTCCGGTTCTGGGGGTGCTGAGTGCACCAAAAGTGTATGACCAGATTTTGGTCCCCGGGGCGTAGAGTTCCAAAGTTTGCAGGTAGGTGCTGCTGTTTCGGCCTCCTACCACCAACACTTGGCCGGTGTTCAGGAGGGTGGCGGTATGTCCGGCGCGGGGGTTGTTAAGGGCGCCGACGGTATTCGACCAGCTCCCGGAAACCGGGTTGTACAGCTCCGAGCTGGCCAGGTAAGTAGAAGCCTCGGGCGTCCGGTTAAAGCCTCCTGTCACCAACACCTGGCCATCGTTCAAGAGGGTGGCCTTGTGCGAGTCCCGGGGCGTGACGAGGGGGCCGGTGCGGGACCACGTTCCCGCCAGGGCCGCCCCTGACGAAACCAGACCGATAGATAGAACCGCTACGACAAAGGGGACGACCAGGCCATATGTCCGGCACAAGCTACTGAAGAAATAGTTTCTGGTTCCCGACATTGATCCTCCTCCTGCTACGTGCGGGGGGTCCGGGTTTTAAATTTTCCTGAACAGGTTCTGAGGATTGATTTACCACTTTTTACAAAACGTAGTCCAAGATTCTGCGGTAGCCTTGGCCGCCGCGAGTGAAAATTTGTTTTAGACTTGCCGTCCGGGGAGGATATCCCGAAGAAGTTCCCTTTTTGGTGGCCCAATCGTGTTTTTGAACGCAAGATAGCACAAGTTTTTCTCGAACTCAATTTTTTTAGATTTTGAAGATGCCACGCTCTTGGTTCGCAGATTCTTACGGGGTGACGGTCTAAGAACCCCAGGTTAGCACCGCCCAGTAATATCAGGCTGTTGAAAAACTCTTTTCTTGCTAACCCCTAAATAACGCTGCGCATAATGCTAAAAAAGTGTTATATTCAACGATAACAATGTGTTATCTGTAGGCAGCCATTATGCGCGGTGCCGATGTGCAGCAGGAAGCCATGTTCAGCTACCTTTCCCCCGAAGCTCGAGTGCCCCAGGATCATCCCCTAAGGCCGATCCGGGACATGGTGAATCAAGCCCTGGCCGAACTGTCCGGAGAGTTTCAGGCCATGTATTCCCGGGAGGGACGCCCTTCCATCCCCCCGGAGAAGCTGCTCCGCGCCTTGTTGCTGCAAATCCTGTACACCATCCGCAGCGCCAGACTGCTGATGGAGCAGTTGGATTACAATCGCCTGTTTCGCTGGTTTGTGGGGCTCTCCATGGACGACAAGGTTTGGGACCATTCCGTTTTTTCCAAGAATCAGGAGCGCTTTCTCGACTCGGACCTGGCCGCGGCCTTTTTAGCCCGCATTTTGGAGCAGGTGAAGATCGCCAGGCTGCTGTCGGACGAGCATTTCACCGTGGACGGCACCCTGATTGAGGCCTGGGCCTCCCTGAAGAGTTTCCGCCCCAAGGACGCCCCGCCCCCCGAGGACGGCGGCGGTCGCAACCCGGAAGTGGACTTTCATGGGGAAAGGCGCCTGAACCAGACGCACGCCTCCACCACCGATCCCGAGGCCCGGCTGTTACGCAAGGGCAAAGAGGCCAAGCTCTGCTTCATGGGGCAGGTGCTGATGGAGAACCGCCACGGCCTGATTATCTCGCCCCGCCTCACCGCGGCTACCGGCACCGCCGAGCGGGAGGCGGCCGAGGCCATGGTGGAGGCCGTTCCCGGCCGGCACCGCATTACCGTGGGCGGCGACAAGGCCTATGATACCCGGGGATTCGTCCAGGCCATGCGGGGCCTGAAGGCCGTGCCCCATGTGGCCCAAAACTGCCAGGGCCGGAAGTCCGCCATTGACGGCCGCGCCACCCGGGAGGGCGGCAACGGCGAATCCGGGCGCGAGGGGCGGGGATTATTAGGCTTCGGGTTCCGGCAGGGCTTTTAAGGGGGTAGTAGGCACGATTTTAGCCGCGGCGATCTCCCGCAGGGCCATGACGATCTCTTTGTTGTCCCCTTTGACCAAAACCGGCGCCCCGCGGAAAATTTGGCGCACCCGCTTGGCCGCCAGATGGATCAGGCCGAAGCGAGTCGGTACTTGTTCCAGGCAGTCCTCAATCGTAACCCGGGCCATAGATGAACTCCCTTATTTCCTCAGTGCGTGAAGGTTGATAGGCAAAACGATTTTATGGATTGGTTTATTTTACCTTTTTTGGGGCTGCATGTCAAAAATCGAGGTAAAAACCGGCGCGCCCCCGGTTATGGGCCTCCGCCTCTGAGCTCGTAAGGTTAGTGTGACGCTTCATAATTAATATGGCATTAAAATTTAGGTTTTTTCTTCCCCCCTTTTCTAAAGGGGGGTAAGGGGGGATTAAATACGTGCTTAATAATCCCCCTAAATCCAATACTGTTCACTTAATATTAATTCTGTGGTATC
>Ga0194126_10000677_pt1 | contig 56995 bp, 49 predicted proteins | sample TA2KigC150mmetaG_FD_148641 | JGI IMG/M metagenome (GOLD analysis project Ga0194126, IMG submission 148641) | Freshwater microbial communities from Lake Tanganyika, Tanzania - TA2015035 Kigoma Deep Cast 150m | ecosystem: Environmental > Aquatic > Freshwater > Lake | place: Tanzania: Lake... | reverse complement strand
TCCGCGCGACGTCGGACTGCTCCGCGGCGCCGCGCTGACGCCGCTCCTCGGCTGGACGCCCGCCGCGCTGGACGCCGCGGCGGCGGCGCCGGCGGACTGGGACGCCTTGGTCGGCCGCTGGCAGGCCTTCCACGCCCGATGGGTGCGCGACGGCTTCGGCGCGATGTTCCAGCGCCTGCTGGCGGAGGAGGGGACCCTCGACCGCCTCCTCGCCCGGGCGGACGGCGAGCGCCGCGTGACCAACGTCCGCCACTTGGCCGAACTGCTGGGCGCCGCCGAGGCCGCGCGCCGGATGAGCCCGGCCGGCCTTGTCGCCTGGTTCGACGCCGAGGTCGCGGCGGCGGGCGAGGAGGCGTCGGACGAGTCCGAGATGCGCCTGGAGAGCGACGCCTCGCGCGTGCGGATCGTCACCATCCACAAGAGCAAGGGCCTCCAGTACCCGGTGGTCTTCTGTCCGTTCCTGTGGTCGCTTCCCCGGAACGACCGCGACCGCATCCCGGTGGTCTGCCACGAGCGCGAGGACGGCGGGCGGCGCATCCTCGACACCGGGGGCCCGGACGCCGGCACGCACGCGGCGCGGCGGCAGGCCGAGACGTTCCAGGAGAGCGTGCGCCTCGCCTATGTCGCCCTGACGCGCGCGCGTCTCGCCTGTTATGCGGGGTGGGGGGCCATCCACGGGGCCGAGTTGTCACCGCTCGCGTGGCTGCTCCACGCGCCGGCCGGGGCGGTGCCCGGCGAGGCGGTGGAGCATGTGAAGCCGTGGAGCCCGGCCGCCGTGCGCGCCGATCTCGACCGTGCGGTCGAGGCGGCGCAGGGCGGGCTGGCCGTCGGTCCGCTGCCGCCGCCGCGCGCCGCGCGCGGCCCGGCGGCGCCCGCACCCGCGGTGTCTCCGCAGGCGCGGAGCTTCCACGGCCCGCTCGACGACGGATGGCGCATCGCGAGCTTCTCGTCGCTCAAGGCCTCGACCCAGGCCGCCGCCGAGCGCCCGGATCACGACGAGGCGGCCCCGTCCGCGCCGGCCGCCGCCGCCGATGCGGCCGACGAGCGATTCCGCTTCCCGGCCGGGCCCGGACCGGGCCGGCTGCTGCACGAGCTCATGGAACACGCGGACTTCGCCGCGACCGACCTGCGCTCCGCGGCGCTCGCCGCGGAGGAAGTCCTGCCGCACTACGGTCTCGACGCGCGCTGGCGCGACGCGTTCGCACGCGCCGTGTGCGCGACGCTCGACACGCCGCTCGATGCCACCGGCCTCCGCCTGCGCGATCTCGACCCCGCGCGCTGCCTGCGCGAGCTGCCGTTCCTGCACCCGGTCGCCCGTGTCGCGCCCGACGAACTCAACCGCGTCCTCGGCCGTGCCGGGAGCCCCTCCGCGGACCGCGACGGCCCCTCCCGGCTGGTCTTCGACCCGATGCACGGCTTCCTGAAGGGCTACATCGACCTGGTGTTCGAGGCCGGCGGGCGGGTCTACCTCCTCGACTACAAGTCGAATCTCCTCGGACCGTCGCCCGACGACTACCTGCCCGCGCGCCTCGTCCGCGAGATGGCGGCAGCCGATTACGACCTGCAGGTGGACCTCTACAGCGTCGCGCTCCGCCGCCTTCTTCTCGCGCGCGGTTGGTCGGCGGACGATTTCGCCCGGCGGTTCGGCGGGGCGTTCTATCTCTTCGTCCGCGGTCTCGACCCGGCCGACGGCCCGGCGCGCGGCGTTCACTTCTCGCGCCCCGATCCGGCGCGGATCGGGGCGATCTCCGCGCTCTTCGACGGCCCGTCGCCGTGACGCCGGGCGTCGCGGCGTCTTGCGTGCGGCGGGGCGGGGATCGATACTGCCCCGCATGAACCTTCGCCCCTGCCGCGCGCGACCTCTCGGGTTCCTGGCCGCGGTTCTCCTGGCCGTGGGCGCGTCGTCGGCCCGCACGCCGCTTCCCAACCCGGGCTTCGAGGACGGCGCGGCCGGCTGGCGCGTCGAGGACTCGATGTCCGTCGTGACCCAGGCCGCCGCGCGCGGCGGGGGACTTGGCCTCCGCGTTGTCGACGGCAGCGCCACGGAGGGTTCCTCGGTGCGCAGCGCGCGCCTGCCGGTGACGGAGGGCGGCCGCGTGTCGCTTTCGTTCCGGGCACGAACGCGCGACCGGTTCATGGGCGTCTACCTGTGGTTCTTCTCCCCGGAGGGACGCCCGGTGAAGGACCCGGCGGTGAAGGACGGCTGGGGCACCGCGGGCCGCGCGATCGACCGGCCCGACGGCGGGTGGCACGACTACGCGATGACCTCCGCAGTCCCCCCCGGCGCCGCCTCGGTGGCCGTCTGGATCCACTCCTACTCGTCCGCCACCGGCGCGGCCGACTGCGACGACTTCGTCCTCGACGGCCTCGATCCGGCGGCTGCGCCGCTGCCGGAGAAACCGCCCGCGCCCCGGCCGGCGCCCGTCGCGGCCCTGCCGGCCAACCTCCCGCCGCGCGCGCGTCCGCCGGCGATCGTTCTCAAGTTCGATGACGTCGCCCAGGTCGGAGGCCGCGCGCCCGACGCGTGGGTCCGGCTGGCCGGGGTCCTCCGGGATCGCGGCATCAAGGCGGGCTTCGGCGTCGTCTGCCGGACGCTGGAGGAGGCGGCGCCCGAGTACGTGAAGTGGATCCGGGACCTGCACGGCTCCGGCGGGGTCGAGTTCTGGTTCCACGGGTGGGATCACGCCACCCACGAGGCGGACGGACGGAAGTTCAACGAGTTCTGCGGCCGTCCGTTCGAGGAGCAGAAGCGCCGATTCGACCGTTCGCAGGAACTCGCGGTCGCGAAGCTCGGCTTCTCGTTCACCACCTTCGGTCCGCCCGGCGGGGTGTACGGACCCAGCTTCGATGCCGGGACCGCGCGCGTGATGGCCGCCGATCCGCACATGAGGGCGTGGCTCTATCCCCAGCCGGCCGATGCGGCATCGCGAGCCCTGGATGCGGAGGGCAAGGTGACGGTCCTCGACCGCGTGTGGGACGTGAACCTCGAGCGCAGCGTCGGCGTGCCCGATGCCGCATGGTTCCGGGCCGGCTACGCAAGGCACCCCGACCGCACGTACTTCGTGCTCCAGGGCCACCCGATGATGTGGGGCGCGGGCGACCGGTTCGCGCAGTTCCTTGCGATCCTGGACTTCCTGGCGTCCGAGAAGGCGGAGTTCCTCCTGCCCTCGGACCTGGCCGCCCGCCTCCGGTCCGCCAGCGCGGGTGGCGGTGGGTGACAGTGGTCGCATCTCCGGTCCTGCGCAGGGCGACGGCCGGGTGCGGGCGCCAAAGTAGTCCTCACGCTCCGCGTGAGGAAATCCCCGTAGTCCGGATTGCCATCACGCGGAGCGTGATGACTACTATGCGGGGCCACCGCCGATCTTGCGCTGGGTGATGGCTGGCGGGGCGCACCTCCGCTCCTGAGCGGCGATGATGAAGGCGCGCGCAGGATCAGGTCCACGAATCGGAGATGCGCCCGGGGACAATTCCTGCTCGCGTTGGCGCGGGCGGTCGCCTAAACTCGCACCCGAGGCGGGAATTGTGCCCGCCGCAGGAGAGAAGGAAGCGCATGAAAGCCTGGTTGCGATGGGTCGCGATGGGCCTCGCGTGTTGTTCCGTTGCCTCGGCGCGGGAGTGGACGAGCGTTTCCGGGACCAAGCTCGATGCCGAGTTCGTCCGGATCACCGGCGACACGGTCACCCTGAAGAAGCCCGATGGCCAGACCCTCGGCATCCGGCGCCAGTTGCTCAGTGCCGAGGACCAGGCCTTCATCCAAGAGCAGTCCGGAGCGCCGGCGGCCAGCCGATCGCGCTCACGGGCCTCTCCTCCGGTCCGTCGCTGAACACGGCGATCGTGCTGCCCGACGCGAAGCTTGCCGAGCTCAAGTCCGAGATCACGGACGAGAAGCACGGCAGCAAGTACCAGTTCGTCGCAAGCGCCGGGTTGGACAAGACCTCCTCCAAGAACCGGGACTGGAAGGAAGGAAAGCCGCTCGGCGTCAAGATCACGGCCTCGTGCTACAAGGCCAAGGATATGGGGGGCGGCAAGTTCGCGAGGACGCTGGAGACCAGCGGAAGCTGCCACTTCTACCTTCTGGACGAGGCGGGCAAGCCGGCCTTGGCCAAGTCCAAATCCCTGGACTCGATGTGCCCTACGTGAGGAGGCGGCGGCGGCTACCTCGGTGAGGTGGCCAAACCAGGGAAGTATACGCTCGTGGCGTATACCGAAGTCAGCGGCCAGACGATCGGCACCAAGATCCCGGTGGACGTTCAGCCCATCGGCGGCACGGCGCAGGCCAGTCGCTGATCGCGGCGGCCGGTCACGGGCCGGCCAGCGTCCTCTTGAGCGCGGCCTCGATCGCATCGGGATCGACGCCGCGCGGCCCGGGCGCGCTGAGGTAGGCGATCCGTCCGTCGGCCCCGACGATTCCCGCCCGCGCCGGCCACGCGCGGAGCAGTTTCTGCACGCTGTCCTGCATGTCGTCGACCAGGCAGGGGAACGTGATGCCGAGCGCCCGCACGCAGTCCGCGGCGATCGCGGCCCGCGCCAGATCGTTGGTCGGGGTCTTGTAGACAATGCCGGCGCGCCGGTTGGACTCGGTTTGCCACCCGTCGTCCGGGTGAGCTTCGCGCACGTAGATCATCTTGAAGTCCGCCTGGTCCTTGTACCGCCGGTACAAGCGCTCGACGGCCGGGGCCGCCGCGCGGAACGGGGGTCACGTGAAGCTCGAGAAGATCAGCACGACGGGCCGTTTCTTCGCGTGATCGACCAGCGGTTCCTTCGCGCCGGGCTTCGCGGCGCCGTCGGCCGCTTCCAGTCGCTGCAGTTCGATCGCCGGCACCGGATCGCCCACCGCCGGACCTCCGGATGCCTCCGGGCGCCCCCGCTGGACCGGGCGCCCGCCCGGCCCCTGTGCGCCCGCGATCGTGGCCAGTGCGGTCGCCAAGCCGGCGAGGATCCGGACACGGTGGAGAGTGTTCATAGTCGTATAACGCCGGTCGCGCCGTCCTATTGCGCCATCGTCCTCGTTGCGGCCTCTGCGCCTTCGTGTTGGTCTTCCGTCCGGACCGTCCGCGCGCGCTTCTGCTCGCGGGAGCAGCCTAGCGTGCAGTCGTGGCAAACGACGCAGTCCGCGTGACGGTTCGCCGGGACGCCCGCGGCGAGCCGGTCGAACGGCGCGACCGCGGTCGGGCACTTGTCGCGGCACAGCTCGCAGCCGGTGCACCGGGTCTTCAGCGGGCCGACCCGCCAGAGCGAGATGTGGTTGAAGACGGCCATCAGCGCGCCGATGGGGCAGAAGACCCGGCAGAAGAGCCGCGAAACCCAGATGCAGGCGATGAAGACCGCCAGCGCGATCGCGATCTTGATCGCCATCGCGGACGTGACCGCCTTCGTCACCCCGGTCAGCAGGTTCGGGATCGTCACCTGGATCGTGGTCGGAGGGCACCAGCGGCAGAACGAGGCCTGCGTGAGTTCGCCCCAGAGGAACGGGAAGACGAAGACCATCAGGACCAGCACCGCGTACTTGATCCAGCCCGCCCATCGCGGCAGGCCGAACTTGCGCGACGGGATCCTGTGGAGCCAGTCCTGGAGCGTGCCGAACGGGCAGACCCACCCGCAGAACATCCGGCCGACGAGCGCCCCGGCCAGCAAGAGCATGCCCGCCAGCAGCAGCGGGAACACGCGGTAGCCGGCATAGTGCGAGATCATCCCGATCGGACAGCCGAAGATCGCCAGCGTGCACGAGTGGCAGTTCATCACCGGCAGGCACATCCACTTCGCCTGCCAGTGGGCGAGCGATCCCGCGGAGAGGTTGAGGCCGACGAGCGACACCGCCTGCACCCACGGCCGCCACCGGTTCCGGGGACGCTTCGACCTGCTGCCCGCCGCATTCACCAGGTCTCTCCACAGGCGGCGGGGGGAGGGGACACCACGGATTGCACGGACGGCACGGATGAAGACGGGCAGGGACAGACCTGAGAACGGCCCCGCATGCACCCGATGAAAGCCGTCAGGCGGACGGGCAGCCTATCGGCCCGACCCTCGGCAGATCCTGTCATCCTGGCCGGCATTCGATATCCAGCAATTGGGGGCATGTTCCGTCGCAAATCCGCGCCATCCGCGAGATCCGTGGTGCTTTTCGGTCCGCCCACCGGGCGGACCGCAGGGATCACAGTCAGGTGGGGCACGCGCGCTTGCCCGGGGGCTGGCTGCGGTCGTAGGTCGAGAGCATCTTGCCGGTCTTGCGGCTGGATTCGACGCCGGAGAAGGTCGCGTCGGCGTTGAGTTGCTTCTCGGTGATCCGGATGGGATCGTCGAGGCCGAACTCGGCCGCGCCCTTGTCGTAGACCGTGTGGGAGCGGCTCAGCCCGCGCGCGATCGCCGCGAAGGCCAGCGCGGCGGCGATGCCGCCCACCAGCCGTACCCACCGCTCGCCCTTCGGAGTCATGCCGCGCTTGCCTTTCGTCTCACACCAGCCGCTGCTCCCACCCCGGGAGAAGCCGCCGCGCATTCTGGACCCGGAGGGTCACCTTGCGCAAATCAAGAAAATCGAGGATCGACATCGCGTACTTGCGCGAGACGCCCAAGTGCGCGCGGAAGGCCTGCGAGTCGAGGCTGCCCGACGCCTGGATGGTCTTCACGACGTGGTCCTGCGCCGCACGAAGCCGGGCCGCGGTCAGCACGACGTTCGGGGCCACGCGCACGAGGTCGCCCCGCGCCGTCAGCCACTCCAGCATGCGCGCGGTGCGGTCCGGCGGGGCGCCGAGCTTCGCGTGCACCTCGTCCGGGTGCGTGGTCTCGAACGCCTCGCGCTCGTAGAGGGCGAGCATCCGCTCCGCCAGCGCGCGGTCGGGGGCCGGCAGCGTCTCGAATCCGGCCGCCGGCATCGCGAAGCCGCCCGCGATGCGCACGCCGCCGGCGCGTTCGATCTCGCGGCAGCCGTGGGTCCAGAGCGCGTCGGGAACGTCGAAGCCGCGGCGCCATTCGGCGAGGGGCACACGAAGCCGGTCCGAGGCCGCCGCCAGTTCGGCCAGCCGCTTCTCCATCCGCCCGCGCAGGGCCGTCGCGCGCGCCGCGTGGGCCCAGGTCCCGCCGCCGAGGTCGATCGCCGTCCCCGCGGAGGCCAGCGTCCCGATCGCGGTCTTCACGGCGTCGCCGGTCAGCAGCAGGCGGCGGCCGAGGTCGTCGGCGGACAGCGCGGCGGTCTCGCCGTGCTCCAGCAGGTGCTCGACCCGGCGGCGCCGGCCCTCGTCGGAATCCCACTCGACCCCGGCCAGGAACGCCTCGTGGCGCTGGAGTTCGTCGAGCAGCAGCTTGCGCCGCGGACGGCGGGCCGCGGTATCGACCCGCAACAGCCGTCCGCCGCCGACGGTCATCGGCGGCGAGACGCGCCGCACGATGAACCGGTCGCCCGCCGCCGCGGCGACGGGCTCGTCGACGACCACCGTCGCCAGCTGCGACTCGCCCGCGCCCAGCTTCTTCGACTCGAGCAGGAACACACGGCCGTGCTGCTCGGCCGTGCCGGTGTGGAACGTGACGTCCTCCGCGTTGGCCAGCGGCGGATCGAGCCGAGGAACCGCATGCAGGCGCGCGTGGAATTGCAGCGCCGCCTGCAGGTGTCCCGGCGGACACAGCACCTGCCCGCGCGCGGGCGGGGTCTTGCCGAACTCCGGGATGTTCAACGCCAGGCACTGCCCGGCGCCGCCATCCTCCGCCGTGCGCCCGAACCGCTGCAGGCCGCGCAGATGCCCGCGAAGGCCGCCCGGAACGCATTCCACCTCCGCGCCGAGGCGGATCGTACCGGCGACGGGGATGCCCGTCGCGACGGAGCCGAACCCGGGACGCGAGAAGGCGCGCTCAACCGGCATGCGGAAGACGCCCGTCCGCCGGTCGCGCAGCCCCGCCTTCAGCCCGGCAACCAGCGTGTCGTAGAAGCCCTCGAACCCGTCCGCGGTGATCGTCGAGACCGGGCACACCGGCGCGCCGCGCAGGAACGTCGGCTCCAGGAATGCGCGGATCTCCTCCGTGCGCGCCGCGACGTCCTCGGGCGTGACGAGGTCGATCTTGGTCAGCGCGACCATGCCCTGCGTCATACCCATGAGCTGCATGATCTCGACGTGCTCGCGCGTCTGCGGCATGACGCCGTCGTCCGCCGCGATCACGAGGATGCAGAAGTCGATGCCCGAGACGCCGGCGACCATGGTGCGGACGAACCGCTCGTGGCCGGGTACGTCGACGATGCCCGCGCACAGTTCGCCGCCGATCCAGCAGGGGGCGAAGCCGAGTTCGATCGTCAGCCCCCGCTCGATCTCCTCCTTGAGCCGGTCGGTGGCGCAGCCGGTCAGCGTCTTGACGAGGCTGGTCTTGCCGTGGTCGACATGGCCCGCTGTGCAGAGCATCGCGACGACGTCCGGCTGGACCTCGGCGCGCAGGAGGCCGGGCGGGCGGCGGCTGGTCACGGCGCGGCTCCCGGGGGCGGGGGTCGGATCGCGCCGGCCGGCCCGCGGCACGCTTCGAGCGATGTGCCGGTCGCGACGATCCGGCTCTCCGCGCCCGGCTCCAGGCCGGCGACCCGGCCGATGATCCGCACCGCGTCGTGGCCGCGCCCGCGCAGATCGTCGCACAGCGCCGCCGCCCGCTCCGGCGGCAGGCTGACCAGCAGGCCGCCGGAGGTCTGCGGATCGTAGAAGACCGGCAGCAGCGACTCGCCCGCGGGATCCTCCGCGCGGATCCAGCCCATGGCGTAGGCCTCGTTGCGCTCGACGGCGCCGGAGAGGATGCCCTGCGCGAGGCATTCCGGTACGGCGCGGAAGACGGGCAGGGAGGGGAGGTCGATCGTGCAGGCGCAGCCGCTGCCGCGCATCATCTCGACCAGGTGGCCGCCGAGCCCGAAGCCCGTGACGTCGGTCGCCGCGTGCGCGCCGTGCCTGACCATCGCCTCCGCCGCGTCGCGGTTGAGGGTGGACATCACGTCGCCCGCGTCCGCCAGCGCCTCGGCCGACGCGCGGCCGAGCTGCGCCGCGAAGGCGATCATCCCGGTTCCGAGGGGCTTCGTCAGGACGAGCACGTCGCCCGGCCGCGCCGCGCCGCGCAGGACCGCGCGCGTCGGGTGGATCAGCCCCGTGACGGCAAAGCCCAGCTTGATCTCCTCGTCCTGCCAGCTGTGGCCGCCGACCAGCGCGCAGCCGGCCTCGTCGAGCTTCTCGCGTCCGCCGAGGATCAGTTCGGCCAGAACGGCCCCGTCGAGATCGTCGATCGGGAAGCCTACGACCGAGAGCGCCGTCACGGGCCGGCCGCCCATCGCGTAGACGTCGCTGACCGAGTTCGCCGCCGCGATCCGGCCGAAAAGGCGCGGATCGTCGACGCAGGGCGTGAAGACGTCCACCGTCTGCACCAGCGCGAGGTCGTCGGAGATGCGGTAGACGCCCGCATCGTCGCCCGCGGAGGCGCCGACCAGCACGTTGGGATCCGTCAGGGGCGGGAGCTGCCCGAGGAGGCGCAACAGGTCCGCCTGGCCGATTTTCGACGCGCAGCCGGCCTTTCGGACATGCCGCGTCAGCGCGACCGGACCGGAGGCGACCGGCATCTTCTCGCCGGCGCAGGGACACACGTTGTGCAGGCGGAAGGTCTCGCACGGGCAGGCCTGCCGCGTATTGCAGACGCAGTGGCCCAGCCGGACCGACCGCGACATCACCGCCTTGCGCCGGCGTACATCCACGCCGCTCACGCAGGACCTCCGGCCCCCAGCGCCGCGCCGACGGCGCGCGCCACGATCGCATCCTCGCCGTCCAGGAGCGTCCGGACATCGAGGATCACGCCGTCGTCCTCGATCCGGCCGATCACCGGCGGATCGTGCCGGCGCAGCCGGCGCAGGAGCGTCGCGGCGGGGAGCCCGTCGCGACGGGCGGCGACGGCAAAGGACGGGATCGGATGCCCCGGCAGCGAGCCGCCGCCGGTCGTGCTGTCGCACGGGACGACGCGCAGGCACGCCGCCGGCGCGCCCGCAGCGACGGCCGCGGCCAGGAGCGCCTCCGCCTGTACGCGGAGGGCGGCCGCAGGGAGCGTCAGCATGCGCCACGTCGGGTTCGTCTCCGGCAGCCGCTCCGGCTCGAGGAAGAGCCGCAGCGTGCGCTCCAGGACGAGGTCCGTCATCTTGCCGACCCGCAGCATGCGGGTGAGCGGATGCTTCTTGATCTTCGCGATCAGGGCGGCGCGGCCGACGAGGATCCCCGCCTGCGGACCGCCGATCAGCTTGTCGCCGCTGAAGAACGAGAGGTCGGCGCCGGCGCGGACGCTCTCCGGGACGGTCGGCTCGTGCGGCAGGCCGAAGCGGGTGAGGTCGACCAGCGCGCCGCAGCCGAGGTCGTCGAGGACCAGCAGGTCCGGCCGGCCCTTCCTGAGCGTGACGAGGTCCGACACCGGAACCTCTTTCGAGAAGCCGATGATCCGGTAGTTGCTCGGGTTGACGCGCATCACGGCGGCGGTGCGGTCGGTCAGCGCGGCCTCGTAGTCGCGCAGGTGCGTCTTGTTGGTCGTGCCGACCTCGACGAGCGTCGCGCCCGACTGGTGGACGCAGTCGGGGAGGCGGTACGAGCCGCCGATCTCGATGAGTTGTCCGCGCGAGACGACGACCTCGCGTCCCGCGCAGAGGGCGGCGAGGGCGAGCAGGGTCGCCGCGGCGTTGTTGTTGACGACCAGCGCCGCCTCGGCCCCGGTCAGGCGGCACAGCAGCCGTTCGCTCATCGCGTGCCGCTTGCCGCGGGCACCGGTGTCGAGGTCGATCTGGAGACTGCAGCAGCGGTCCATCGCCGCGAGCGCGACAACGGCGGAGGGCGGAAGGACGGCGCGTCCCAGGTTGGTATGCAGGATGACGCCCGTCGCGTTCACGACCGGGCGCAGGCGCTGGAACACGTCCTCCGCAAGCCATGCCGCGGCGCGTGCGGCGATCGATGCGGCCGTCGCCGGGCCGCGGGCCGGGGCCCGCCGGAGTTCGTCGATCGCCGCCCGGACCCCCTCGACCGCGCGGGGGTGGGGGTGGGACTCCAGAAGCGGGCGAGCCGCCTCCGACCGGAGGACCTCATCCACGCCCGGCAGGCGCGCGACGGGTTTGGCCGACCTCCCGGTGGCCGCGCGCTTCGCTACTGGCGCTCGCTTCTGCACGTGATGCATCTCCCGGAAACAGAGTGGCGGAGGTGGATAGGAGTCGAACCTACCCGCCGCCTTGCGACGGCACAACGGTTTTGAAGACCGCAAGGGCCACCGGGCCCCAGCCACCTCCGAACCACGGCTGCGGATGGTAGCGGAGCGGCCGGACCGATGCACGCCGGAAGCGCGGGGCGGGGAGGGAGCCGGCGGCGGGGAATCGAGAACCGGCGGGCGTCCGGGCCGGCGCGTGGACATCATACGGCTCGTCCATGGCGTCCCTCGCGTGGGTGATGCGAGAGTTGCAGGGGTTGGAGGGCATCACGGTCGAGGACCTCCTCCAGGGACACGCGCCGCGCCCTGGTCAGGCCGTGGAGCGGGTTGTAGTGCTTCCGCCCTCTGGGAAGCCGGATCATGGCCGCATGGTCGCATGGGCGGGGGCGCGGGCAAGGGGCGGAGCCGAGAAGCGATGCGGGTCAGGGCTGCACCAGGCGCGGGCCTGCGGTTTGGGTCAGGCGCGACTACTTGCCGTTGCCTGCATCCGGCTTGTTGGCCGATTGGGCTACCTTGATGTCGCTGATCCAGTAATCGTTCCCCTCCACCGCACCGAAATCCTTCGCCTTGTCGATTCCACCAACGATGACAGTGTCGCCTTCTGCGAACCCTGGATTCCTGCCCGGGAAGTCGATGGGTCTGTAGACAACGTGTAGTACGTCCGACCCGCGTGATAGCTTGGCGGCGCAGTACTCAATGTGAAGGATGAATCCGGATTGCGGATCAACCGTGCTCGAATGGTAGAGCGCGATCTCCGTTTTCTCGACGCGCCAGGGGGTCTGGTGCTGTGGTGTCGTGCAAGAGGCAGCGAGCAGCAACACGGGTGCGAGAAAGCTGTGGAAACAGCGTTTCATGTCATTCTTCTCGCCGGCGAACGCCCGGCGTGATGATGCCGAGACCCGCCGCGGGTCGAGGCAATCACGGACGCCGTTGTTGGCATCCGGTTCTTCAGTCGTCGGTCTTTTCCGCCTTCTCCAGCGGGATTGGCTTGTGTTTCTGAATATCGGTAGCCGCCTTCAGCTGTTTCTCGGTCGGATGAAAGGCCTTTACCAGTTCCATCGTCACGTCCACCAGCTCCGCCGATGGATACTTCGAGAGGGCTGCTGTGTCCCATTTTGACACGATCGGACCGACGCCCGCCGCCTTCGCGATCGCCGGCATCTGATCCTTGATCTGTCTCAGGATGTCGTCAACCGGCGCAGTGCTGAACCCCTGCTTGTGCAACAGGGCCTGTTGGGCCTTGACCCATGCCTCCAGTTCGGCGACCCGCTTCTGGTTGCCTTCCGCCTTTGCCTTGCTGTGCTCCGCCATCATGTCTGACAGCTTCTTGCCGTCGGAGGATTGGTAGAGGGGAGAACCGACGAATGCCACCGCAATGGCTCGTGAATCGTACACGCCGACCCGGACTTTCGCGTCGGCCGCACCTGCGGATGACTCGTCCGCCGGCGCGTTGCACACGAAGACACCCAACACGCACACCATCATGCCCAATCGCTTCATCTCTCGTTCCTTTCTCTCTATGATTGCCGAAAGGTCTTATGCCCAAAGAGACCGGAGCGTGGCCCCGGCGCGCGCGTGGAGAACCTCAAGCGGTTCGTTGCAATCACGCGACTTGCGGACGTGTGTTGAGGCGTAGCAGGTCATCGGCAAGAAGCTGATATGCGTCACTGCCCGTGGCCGACCGTTCCTTGCGTTCTCCGCTCGTCCCCTCAAGCCCCGTTCCTCCAACGTGCCGGCGGCGGGTTGACCGCAGGCTCGTGTCGGTTGTAAGCCCGCCGGCGAGCGCGGCGCAAGCGGTTTCTGATCGCGCAGGATGGGCTACCAGGGCGCCCGCGGTCCGGATTGCGAAGCAGGGCGGGTGCCCACGCCACCCGGAAAGCGATTCCCCATCACGTCGGTAATTCCACGGCCGCCCGCTGATCTTCTCATGGGTTTGCGCCTCCAACACCAAACTCCGGTCGAACGTCGGTCTCTCCCTCGCGCTTCGACCCCGTCAACGCGCGCTCCGGACGTGCCGGTGCAGGCCACGACCGGCCCGGGGTCCCTCCGCATCTCGTTCTTGCCTTCCCCCCGGTACTCTGGCAGCTTCGCCGCCATGAGGACGCTGCCCCAGGCCGGTCCCGACGGGCGCTTGCCCGTGCCGCCCGAAGAGCGAATCCTCGTCAGGCAACCCGTGCGAACCATGCGAACCAACAACACGATCCGACGAATCGCCCGGCGGCTGGCGGGGATCACCTGCTTGCTGGCCGGGATCCTGGCCCCCACCGACGCCTTGGCTCAAGGCTGTGTCATTGCCCGCGGCGGCGGCTGCGGCGCGATGGTCATGCATGGCGATGGCTTTCCCGAGCCGGGCGAGTGGCAGTTGAGCCTCGCCTACCGCTACTTTCACTCCGACCGCCATTTCAGTGGAGACGAGGAACAGACGCAGCGACAGGCGGAAGGAACGCAGGTGGACAACTGGAGCAACTTCCTCGACACCATCATCGCCTACAATGCCACCCAGCGTTTCTCGGTGAACTTCACGATGCCGTTCGTCTGGCACGAGCGCTCCTCGCTTTACGAGCATGACGGCATCAACCGCCATTCGACGTACGCGTACGGCCTGGCCGATGTCCGGCTCGGTCTTCAGTACTGGTTGCTCAAGCCCGAGACCCATCATCGCGGCAACATCGCCGTGGGCCTCGGCGGCAAGGCGCCGACCGGCGACTACAGGGCGACGGACATCTCCTATTCGACCAACGGTCCTACGCTGAGTTATGTGGATTCCTCCATCCAGCCGGGCGACGGCGGGTGGGGGTTCTACGCGAGCACGGAGGGCTTCCTCGCGATTGCGGGCAACTTGTCGTCGTACATGCAGGGGTTCTACCTCTTCAATCCGCGTGAACTCGTCCCGGAGACGGGCTACTCGGTTCCCGATTCCTACATGGGCCGGATGGGTCTGAACTACGTCGTCTGGCCCTCGCAGAGGCTGGCGCTGAGCTTCGGCGGCCGCGTCGAGGGCGTGCCTTCGGAAGACGTCATCGGCGGCAGCCGGGGCACTCGCCGCCCCGGCTACTCCGTGGGGCTTGAGCCCGGCATCTCGTGGACCAAGGGCCGCTGGCACGCGGGGTTGACGGTTCCGATTGCGGTCTATCGCAATCGCACCCTGACCTACGGCCGCATCTCGCGCGGTGACGCTGCGTTCGCGGATTACTCGATCAACTTCTCGGGCTCGATGCGCTTCTGACTTTCGGGGCGACCGGGCCCTTCGCAGGCTGGGACCCCAGGCGGCGGCGCGGTTCTCGTCTCCGCCGCCGATCGTCGGCTTGAGGAAGTCTCCTCCTGCGGGTTCTTCAGCCCCCCAGAGGGCAATCCATGACCCTTCTCCTTTCTTGCAGAACCTCGCGAACACTATCGAGGCGATGGCGTTTTCCAACCCTTGGACGACCGCGCAGCCATGGCGTCCAAGCCTTGGAAAACGGCTTGGTGCGGTGGCCTTGTTGAGGTGTCGCGCAAGGGTGGGCGGGGGTGTCCACACATGAAGTGAGCGGAACGCATGCCCGGGTTCGCGCACTGATCTTCTGCCAAGTCCCGGGTATCGGGCGATCACCTGAGGGAAGTGCACAAAGTCACGGCCGCGGCCATCCGCCTTCGAGACGACAGGACGGCGGGCCGAGGCGCAGCCCGTTCCATGGAGATACGCGAGAACGGGCTGGAGGGCGCCGCTCCGTCGGCGCCGTTCGGGCCGGCTTGTTGTCAGCCGCGGATTTCGTCCATGCGGACGGGGCGGCCGAGGTCGAGCGAGCGCATCGCGGCGAAGACGGCGTCGTGCGTGCGCGCGGCCTCGTCGATGCCGGTCAGCGGCATGGCGGCGCCGCGGTCGATCGCGTCGAAGAACGCCCCGAACTGCGTCTGGTAGGGATGGTCGTGCACGTCGCCGGAGTCGACGGGCTTGTAGGCGAGCCGGCTCCACGCGGTGCGGGGCACGCCGGCGAGAAGCTGGCTGTGGAAGCGGTCGTCGAGGAGGCTTCCTTCGCTGCCGACGAGGTGGGTGTGGAAGTAGTACGGCTGCCAGCAGTCGATGACCGACGCGCATTTGCCCACCGCGCCGCCCTTGAAGCGGACGAGCGTGGACGTGGTCGACGGGTACTCGTACGGGGCGTAGGTCGCGTGCGAGGACTTCGAGCCGTACGTGAAGACCTCCTCGACCTCGTCGCCGATGCACAGGAGGAGCGCGTCCATCGCGTGGATCCCCGCCTCGAGCAGGCTGCTGCCGCAGTCCTCCTTCGTGGTGCACCAAAGGAACTCGCGGTACCAGGGGCCGATGCCGTGGTAGTAGTCGACCTCGGCGTAGTGAAGCCGTCCGAGTAGTCCGCGATCGATCACGGAGCGCACGGCGAGGAACTGCGACGAGAACCGCAGTTCGAAGCAGACGCAGAAAGCGACGCCGGCGGACTTCACGGCCTGCTCGATCGCGCGCATGTCCGCCGCGTTCAACGCGAGCGGCTTCTCCGCGATGATGTGCTTGCCGGCCCGGGCCGCGGCGACGATGTGCTCCGGGTGCTGCTTGTGATAGGAGCAGACCGACACGACGTGGAGATCCGGCTGCGCGAGCATCTCGTCGAGGCTGCGAAAGACCCGGAGGGGATGCCCGTGCTTGGCGGCCAGGGCCGCGGGGTCAAGGGGGCGCGACGAGCAGACCGCGGTGACCTGGGCGAGGGGGGTCGCATCGATGGCCTGGATGTGCGCCTCGGCGGCCCAGCCGTATCCGACGATCCCGACGTTGTACTTCTTCATGCGCGCTCCCTCCGTCTCCGTGGATCCTCGCGGATGAGCGGATGATGAACCCATCCCGCGCAGGTTTCAACGCGCATGCAGGGTTCCCACGTGCTCGGCTGAGACCGGTGGCGAACGTTGCGCCGAGGATCTGTTGCACGGCGCCGACGGAGCGGCGCCCTCCAGGGCCATCCTCCTGCCTATCCATTGAATGAGCGATGGAGGGCCGCGCTCCGTCGCGGCCGTGATCATGCGTACTCCGATGGAAAACAGAGCTGCCGCCGTTTCCGCTATGCGTCCCCGGGTGAAAACCGATACTTTACCGACCGTTCCGGTCCGCGCCGTGTGCGATGAAGCCGATCTACCAGAAACTGACGACCGCCCCGGAGGAGGGATTCGCCTTCAAGGAGATCCGGGGGCGGGGGTTCGACTGTCCCTGGCATTTCCACAGCGAGTGCGAGCTGATCCTGGTGCTTGCGGGCGGCGGATTCCGGATGCTGGGCGACCACCTCGCCGCGCTGCGGCCCGGCGATCTCGTGCTGGTGGGGCCCAACCTCCCGCACCTCTACCGCAACGACGAGGACGCGCCCGGCGGGGCGCCGCCCGTGCACGCGCTGCTGATCCAGTTCGAGGCGGACTGCCTGGGCGGGGGGCTGATGGGGCTGCCGGCCCTGGCGCCGGTGCTCCGGCTTCTGCGGCGGGCCACGCTGGGGCTGGACGTGCGCGGGCGGACGCGGGCGCAGGTCGCCGACTGCATGGGCCGGATGGGGCGGCTCTCCGGCGTGCGCCGGATCGCGCTGTTTCTGGAGATCCTGGACCTCCTGGCGCGGTCGCGGGAGTGCCGGCCGCTGGCCAGCCCGGACTACGCCGCCGGCGGCAGCCCGTTCGACCAGGAGCGCATGAACCGCGTGTTCCGCTTCATCCACGAGCACTTCGACCGGCCGGTCTTCCTGGCCGAGGCGGCGGGGCTGGTCCACCTCAGCGCGGGCGCCTTCAGCCGGTTCTTCCGGGCGCACACCGGCACCACCTTCCCGAGGTTCGTCAACGAGCTGAGGGTGGGGCGCGCCTGCCGGTTGCTGGCGGAGGGGGAGTCGAGCGTGACCGAGATCGCGTTCGCCTGCGGCTTCGAGAATCTCTCGAACTTCAACCGGCAGTTCCTCCGCCGGAGGGGCGTCAGCCCGAGCCGCTTCCGGGCGGCGGTGACGGGCGCGGGCGCGGCGGACCGGACTGCGGCGGGGCCGCCATCCGCCGCCCGGCCCCGGCGGCGCCCGGGGACGTTCGAATAGTATCGGAACTCGCCGTCTTTGGCGTGGCGGGCCGCGGGCGACGGGCGCATCGTCGCGGCATGAACAACTCCCACATCCTCGCGACGATCGAACGGATCGCGTCCCAGAAGCTCGTTCTCGACGGCGGTCCGCGCGCCGTCTCGGCGCCGCTGGCGCACTGGCCCTCCTTCAGCGACGAGGCCATCCGCTCCGTCGAGGCGGTCCTTCGCTCCGGGAAGGTCAACTACTGGACCGGGCCGCACGGCATGGAGTTCGAGCGCCGGTTCGCGGAATGGCAGGGGAGCGGCCACGGGATCAGCGTGGCGACCGGGACGGCCGCGCTGCACGTGGCGCTCGCGACGCTGGGCATCGGGCCCGGCGACGAGGTCATCGTGCCGAGCTACACGTTCATCGCGTCGAGCTTCTCCATCGTGCAGGCGGGGGCGATTCCGCGTTTCGCCGACGTGAACCGCGACGACCACTGCATCAACCTGGAGTCCGCGGAGAAGCTGGTGACCCCGCGCACGAAGGCGATCATGCCGGTGCACCTCTACGGCAACGTCTGCGACATGGACCGGGTCCGGGCCTTCGCGGCGCGCCACAACCTCCGCGTCATCGAGGACAACGCCGAGGCGTTCGGCGGCGTCTACAAGGGTCGCAAGACCGGAACGCTCGGGGACATCGCGGGCTGCAGCTTCTGCCAGAACAAGACCTTCACCACCGGCGGCGAGGGGGGGATGGTCACGACCGACGACGAGGACCTCGCGTGGGAGGCGCGCAGCTTCCGCGACCACGGCTACGACGTGCGCGAGCGCATGAACCTCCTCGCGCTGGAGCAGAAGCTGCCGTACATCCACAACCGGGTCGGCTGGAACTACCGGATGACCGAGATGCAGTCGGCGATCGGGCTGGCCGAACTGGCGCGGATGGACTCGTGGAACATGCCGGCCCGCCGGCGCAACGGGCGGATCCTGCTCGAGACGCTCGGCGGGCTGCCGCAGGTCCTGCACACGCCGGTCGACACGCCGGACCGCCGGAACGGGTGGTACGTCTGCGCCTTCTCCCTCGACATCGAGCGGATGGGGTGCGACATCCGGCAGTTCGTCAAGGCCGCCGGCGCCGAGGGCGCGCCCGCGTGGAAGGTCTTCTGGCCGCAGTGCCACACGGAGAAGGCCTTCCAGGAGCACCGCGGCTTCGGGCGGTCGGGCTTCCCGTTCGCGTCGCGGGAGTACACCGATCCCGCCAGCGCGGACTACGCCCACGTGGAGGTGCCCAACGCGATCTGGCACGAGGGGCACACGTTCACGTGCTTCGCGTACCCGGTGTACACCGAGGAGGCCATGGCCGAGATCGCCGGCGCGCTGGTCAAGGTCATCCGGGCGTACAGCTGAGGCCGGAGCGAAGGAGGAGGGCGGTCATGGCGGATCGGATTCGATGGGGGGTCGTGGGGTGCGGGGGGATCGCGCGCCGGCGCACGATCCCCGAGGGCATCGTCCGGGCCTGCAACGGGCGCCTCGCGGCGGTCTGGGACCTCGACGGTGCGGCGACCCGCGACGTGGCCTCGCAGTTCGGCGCGCGGGCGGCGGCGGACCTGGGGGATCTCCTTCGGGAGGATGTCGACGCGGTCTACATCGCCTCGCCGCCCGCGGCGCATGCCGGGCAGGCGGCGGCGTGCGCGCGCGCCGGGAAGCACGTGCTCTGCGAGAAGCCGCTGGGCATGAGCGTGGCCGAGGCCGGGGCGATGGTCGACGGGTTCCGTCGCGCGGACCGCCGGCTGGGCTGCGCCTTCATGATGCGGTTTCACGCCCAGCACCAGGCGGCCCTCCGGCGGGTCCGCGAGGGGCGGCTGGGACGTCCCGTGCTGGCCCGCGCGCAGTTGTCCTGCTGGTACCCGCCCCTCCCGGGCGCGTGGCGGCAGGATCCCGCCACCGGGGGCGGCGGATCGCTGATCGACATGGGGGGGCACTGCATCGATCTCCTGGAGATGTTCTTCGGTCCCGTGCGGCAGGTCTCCTGCGTCACCGGCCGGCTGGTCCACGCCTACGCGTCGGAGGACGGCGCGGTGGCCACGCTGGCCTTCGAGAACGGGGCGGTGGGGATCGTGGACACGTTCTTCTGCATCCCCGACGAGGCGAGCCAGAACCGGCTCGAACTGTACGGGTCGCTCGGGAGCATCCTGGCCTCGGGCACGATCGGGCAGGGGGAGCGGGGCGCGATGACGGCGTTCCTCGCCGACGGCGCGGGAGGATACGACGCGCAGCAGGCTCGTGCGGGCGGCGGGGGCGTTGCGATCGATCCGGAGCCCGTGAACATGTACCGTGCGGAGATCGAGGAGTTCGGGGCGGCGATCCGGGAGGGACGCGAGCCGTCCCACGGCGCGGACCCGGGACTCCGAAGCCAGAGGACCCTCGAGGCCTGCTACGAGTCCGCGCGGACCGGCCGCGCCGTCCCCGTGGAGGCCGGGGGGACGGCCTGACGCGGGAGGAGGGAACCGCGGGGCGCCTCGCCGGTCGGGGAGGATCCGGCGGGACCGTCGTGCCCGGCTTGCAATCTCCCCGATCCCGCGTAGGTTTCGACGCATTGCACGGGGGAATTCCACCATGATCGAAGCCGGGAAGACATACGTCGTGATGGGGTTGCTCGATTCCGACTCGATCGCCTATGCGATCGGGAAGCGGATCGGGGACCTCGGGGGCCGGGTCATCTACACGGTGCAGAGCGAGCGGATGAAGAGCATCTTCCTCGACCGCTCGGACAAGCGCCTTCCGGCCGAGGAGATCGCGCGTCTCGACATCCGGTTCTGCGACGTGACGGTCGACGAGCAGATCGCCGCGCTCTTCGCCGGCACCGGGCCGGTGGCCGGCATCGTCCACTCCATCGCCTACGCGAACCCGCGGACGTGCCTCGGCGAGGAGTTCCACACCGGTGCGATCGACGACCTCAAGATGGCCTACCACATCAGCTGCGCCTCGCTGGCGCGGGTCGCATTCCACGCGAAGCCGGTCATGGCCGACGGCGGGTCGCTGGTGGCCATGACCTTCGACGCCGCCCGCGCGTACGCCTACTACAACTGGATGGGCGTCAACAAGGCCGCGCTCGAGGCCCTGGTCCGTGCGCTCGCGCGGCGCCACGGGCGCGACCTGATCCGCGTCAACGCCGTGTCGGCCGGTCCCCTCCACAGCAAGGCGGCCTCGAAGATCCCCGGGTTCAACAAGCTTCACAGGATCTGGCGTGCCGTCAGCCCGCTTCCATGGGATGTCGAGGCGGACAAGGACGAGGTCGCCCACATGGCCGTCTTCCTGCTCGGCCCGCTGACCCGGAAGGTCACGGGGCAGGTCATTCACGTCGACGGCGGTGCCTCGGTGGTCGCCGGCATGCTGATGCCGTTCGAGCAGTGGCAGTACCCGACGGCCCTGACCGACGATCCGCACGAGGAGCACACGGGGCCGGTCCTCCGGGCCTGAGGGGCCTTCGGCGACGTCTTGCCTTTTGAAGGGAAAAGTCCAGAATCCGGCCTCCATGAACGCAGAAACCGGCCGCGGGGCCGATCCGTTGTCGATGGCGGCATCCGCACCACGTGAACGGTGGGTGGTCAGGCTGGGGAAGCGGCTCGGTCTGCTGCTGGTCACCCTCCTGATTGCGGTGGGCGGCCTGGAGCTGGTGCTGAGGGTCGCTCCCCTTCCTCACGACAATCCCCTGGCGGACCGGCCGGCCGTCTTCTACCGGATGGCGCCGGAGCGGAGCCATCCGTGGACGCTCGATCCGACGAACGTGCTCCGCATCGTGATCATCGGCGACTCGTTCACCGACGGGGTCGGGGTGCAGATCGACGAACGGTATGGATCCCAGCTGGAACGAATGCTCAACCTCAACGCCCGCGTCATGCCTGCGGAGGTGCGGGTGAGGGGGTCGCCCGGCACCTCGACCTTCCAGCAGGTGGACATTCTCCGCCGGGCCCTGGCCGAATACCATCCGCGGATCGTCGTGCTCGGGATCTGTCTCAACGACACGGAGGACTGGACGAATCCGGCGGAGACCTGGCGCTGGCTGAACGAGTGGATCTTCCTGGCCACATCGAAGCCCTCGAAGACGGCGGAGTGGTTCCTGCGGCATTCCCGCGTGCTGGCCGCGTTGCACGGGAGGGTCCGCGCCGTCAAGTCGCAGATCGGGATCCGCAAGTACTACCAGCACCTCTACGACCCGGGCTACTCGGGATTCCACCGGTTCGCCCGCGCCGTAACGGAGTTCCGCGACATCTGCGCGTCGAACCAGGTGCCGTTGCTTCCGGTGGTGTTTCCGCTGCTGTCCAACGACCTCACGCCCGGGCGGTATCCGTTTCAGTTCGTGCACGACCGGATCCGCGGCGTGATGGAGACCAACGGTCTTCCGTACCTCGATCTCCTGGCGGTGTATGCCGAGACCTCGCCGGAGCGGATGCAGGCGGTTCCGGGCATCGACCCGCACCCGAGCGAGGTGGCGCACCATATCGCCGCCGAGGCCATCCTGGAGGCGTTGCTGGATCAGAACCTGATTCCGAAAGCCTATGCGCCCAAGGTTTACACGTCGATGCAGGGCCTTCGCGGGATCTGGGAGCGGAAGATCCGGGCGCTGAACCACGCGGAGCCGCCCCCGGTGCACGGAAACGGAAACGGGCGTGCCCGGCCGCCGACCCACGCCCCCGCGGGTGACGCGCCTCCGTCGCAGTCCGACCTCCCCGGTCAGCAGAACTGAGCCGGCACGGATCCGTGCGGGCGCGTATCCCTCAGCGTGCCGGGGATGGCAGCGGTTCCCCGAGCCCGAGCCGCCGGGCGTTGGCAAGGGTGCGGGCGGCCGCGCACAGGTCCTGAATCGCCACCCCGACGGACTTGAAGAGCGTGATCTCGTCCGCCGATGTCCGGGCCGGCTCCCGGCCGAGCACAAGCTGCCCCAGTTCGGTGGAGACGTGCGCCTCGCCGATCAGCCCGGCCCGCAGCGGGATGAGCAGATCCCCGGCCTCGTCGTGCGCGGAGACGCGGTGGTCCACCACCACGCGGGCCCGGCACACCGTGGCGGCGGGGATCTCGGCCTGGTCGGGATGGAAGACGCCGATGGCGTTGATGTGCGATCCGGGCCGGAGATCGCGGTCGTCGAAGACCGGCGTGGGTGACGTGGTGGCCGTGCAGACGATATCGGCCTCCGCCAGCGCGGCGGACGGCGACGCGGCGCATTCCACGTCGATGCCCAGGCGCTGCCGCATGTCACCGGCGAAGCGCCTGGCCGACGCGACGTCGCCGTCGAAGACCCACGCCCGCCGGATGCGGCGTACGCACGCGACCGCCTCCAGTTGGGTGCGCGCCTGGACGCCGCTCCCGACGATGGCCACGGTCGCGGCCTCCGGCCGCGCGAGCAACCCGGTGGCGAGGCCCGAGGCCGCGCCGGCGCGCAGGGCGGTCAGACTGGCGCCGTCCATCAACGCCAGCGGAACCCCCGTGGCGCCATCGCACAGAAGGACGGTGGACTGGATGACCGGGAGGCCGCGCCGCGGGTTGTCGTAGAACAGCGTGATGAACTTCACCGAAAACAGCTTCAGCGTGGCGGAATGGCAGGGCATGACCAGCGCCACGCCATGGTCGGCGGGCGCATCGATACGGGTGCGCGCGGGCAGCGTGACCTCGCCGCGAGCCAGTTGCGCGAACGCCTCGCGCATGGCGTCGATGGCTTCGGCCATCGGCAGCGCGCGGCGAACGTCGTCGGCGGTGAGGTGGAGGAGGGTGGGATTCATGGTTGCACGCAGGGTGGGGACGCGGCGCGGCAGCAGCCGGGTTTCAGGGCCAGCGCCGCGGGGGCGAGGGACAGTCCGCCGAGCGCGGTACACCGCAGTTCGCGGGGCATCTGGTCCGACACGCGCCGGGCCGCCTCGATCACCTCGTCGAGCGGGATGACGGGATCGTACCCCGCCAGCGCCATGTTCGCGCAGGCGAGGGCGTGGCCCGCCGCCAGGACGTTCTTGCCCAGGCAGGGCACCTCGACCCGGGATGCGACGGGGTCGCAGATCAGCCCGAGCATGTCCTGGAGCGCCATGGAGGCCGCCGCCATGGCCTGCGCGAGCGTGCCGTCGGCGAGCGTCACCAGGGCCGCGGCGGCCATGCTGGCCGCGGAGCCGCATTCCGCCTGGCACCCGCCCACCTCCGCGGCGAACGTCCAGCGCGTGGCGATGAAGACGCCGATCAGTCCGGCGGCCAGCAACGCCCTGGCCACCCGTTCCTCGGACCATCCCATGGCCTCCGCCATCGCCATCACCGCGGCCGGCAGCGCGGCGCAGGCGCCGGCGGTCGGCGCGGCCACGATCACGCCCATCGAACTCTTCACCTCCATCAGGGCCGTGACGTAGAGCACCACGCGGTTCATCGCGCCCGCGTCCAGCAGCTGCCCGGCGTCCATCCGTGCCTTGAACGCGCCCGATTGGTTGCCGAGGATGCGGTCCCCGTAGTGCGTGCCGGCGACGCCCTGCCGGATCGAACGGCGCAGGATGCGGGCGATCTCCGCCATCCGCGCGAGCACGTCCGCCTCGGCCAGTTGGCCGCGGGCCGCCTCGTACTCCACCGCCAGCCTCCAGAGCGGCGTGTTCCGGCCCGCATCGAAGCGCAGCATCTCGCCGCCGGTCGTGAAGGGCACGCGCAGGCCCTTGCGGGACAGCACCGGCAGCACCGGCGCGAGCCGTTTCACCGCGCGGATGCCGGCGGTCGCAGGGAGTTCCCGGAGGAGGTCGTCGCCGACGAAGGCCATCGCCTTCACCTCGACGAGCTGGCGGCCGTCCGACTCGTGCAGCAGGATCTCGTCGGCGTCGAACCGCGCGCCGAGGGTCTCGACCACGGCGCGGCCGCAGCCGTCCACCCACAGCAACGTCTCGAAGCAGTCGCCGGCCATGGAGACCGCGAAGCCGTCCACCGCGGTGACCTGCATCATGCCCCCGCCCGTCGAGATGGCGATCAGCGAATGGCGCCCGCGCGCGTTGCGAAGCGTGAGCCGGTAGGTGTTCGGATGCGGATCGCCCGCATCCACGGTCTCGATGCGGATGCGCGCGCCCGTGTCCCGGAACGCCTGGAGCGAGCCGGGCAGCCGCTCGTCCGCCGCGTCCCAGCCCATCAGTCCGCCGAAGAGCCCCATGTCCGAGCCCTGGGTGTCGTGGGTGGTCGGGAGCGATCCGTTGCGGTCGAACTCGACCAGGACGTCGCCGATCTCGCCATCCATCAGGTCGCGCGCGAGCCGCCCGATCCGCAGCGCCGCGGCGCAGTGGGAGCTCGACGGTCCCCGCATCACGGGGCCGATCACGTCGTTGAAGATGGAGACGGGAGTCATGCCGGGTACCGTGTCAACGCGCCGCCTGGCGGGTCACGATCGGAACATAGCCGGTCTCCAGGCCCACGGGAGGCGTCACCAGCAGGGCGGGATCGAGGGCGACCCGCCGGCCGCGGGTCGGCGGCGCCATGTAGTCGCGCCCGATCGGCCAGCTCGCGTGGAGCTTCTCGACGAAGGCCTGCAACCGGGCCTTCTTCTCCGCGCTCCAGTTGTATTGCTGGAACGAGGGCTGATCCACGAAGCGGTACCACGAGTAGGTCACTACCGACCCGTCCGCGAGTTCCGCGGTGAACGGGCCGCGCTTCGGGCCGGGGCTGGCCCACGCGCCCACGGCGGGCGAGGTGTAGGGCGCGCCCGTCGCGGCGTGCTTGAATTCCTGCGCGATCAGTCCGGTTTCCTCCGGCACCTCGGCGGCGGCGACGGCGATCCGCTCCTCCCCGGCCTGACGGAAGTACTGCGGGAACACCCCGTTCGCGGCGACGCGGTTGGTGAACCACTGGAGGCCCCACACGTTGCCCTCGAAGATGCGCGTGTCGAAGGCGCGCTCCACGCCGGTGATCTTCCGGCCGGCCTGGTCGTAGCGCGTCGTGCGCGTGGTGAGCGCGGGCTTGAAGGCGCCCCGTTCATCGAAGCGGCCGGAACAGGCGGGGCCGCCGTCGCGCCAGGACTTGAACGCATCGTGGAGGGCGGACTTCGAGTAGTAGGTCACGTCCTGCACAAGGAAGGCGCGTCCGTCGGCATCCACGGGCCACTGGAGCTTCGGCAGCTTGGAATAGACGGTGCCGTGCGCGTCCGGCGCGTCGAATCGCGGCACCGTGTTGATCTCCATCGCGCCGCCGCCCATGACGCCGGGCCGCGCGTCGAGGCCGCGGCCGTGGAGGAACGGCTCGTGGAACAGCTTGCCGATCTTGCTCCATGTCTCCGGGATGTAATAGGCGATCGGGCCGCTGAAGTTGGCCGCGCTCAGGAAGCAGGTCCAGCTCTGGTCGCCGGTCGGCGGGTCGCCCGGGTCGGGATCGGTGAACGGCAGCGCCATCCACGAGTAGCCGAGGAACTCGCCGTTGGGATGGCCCTGGAACGGCAGCGCGTCGGGAGGAATGAGCAGCCGATGGCTGAGCTGCGCGATGCCGAGCCGATGGTCCGGCAGCGCCTTGTCGCTGTAGAAGAAGGACCAGCCCGGCGAGGCCACCTCGTAGTCGTAGCACTGCGGCGTCCCGTTCATGCTGAACTTCGGCGGGCCGTAGCGGAAATGCGTGCGGGCCCAGTAGCCCAGGCCGCCCTCCACCGTCTGGAACACGCTGCTCCACGTCGGACCGCGCTCCTTCCATGTCCGCGCGAGGGTGCCCTCCGGCGCGAGCGGAACGTTCCTGTTGTCGGAGTTGTCCGGCTGGATCCACGAGCTGGGCAGGCCGATCTGGAACCCGGCCAACGGCTGATCCACCAGCGGCCACACGGCGGCGTAGAAGCCCATGCCGGCCGTGTAGCCGCCCCCGGGCGGCAGTTTCTCGTGGCCGAAGCCGATATAGCCGTGGAGGCCCTGCGAGTGCGACGTGACCGTGCCGGCCGGCGCAGCCGCGGCGGGACCCGGCGCCTGCAGCAGGACGGGGAGGAGGGCGAGGATGGGGAGATGCGGTTTCAAGGCGTCCCTCGGGTTGGGTTCGTTTCGCCGGTGGCCCTGCGGGCCTTCTCCAGGGCCGGCCGCAGGTCCTCGATCGTTGCCTCGGCCTCGAGCACGCGGCGCTCCAGGTCGCCCAGCTCGAGCGCCTGGCGGTTTCGAGCGGTCGCGGCCCGTCGCGCGGCGTCGTCGGGCGTGCCCGGAGGCGCGGCCGACTGCAGCGGCGTCTCCTCGAGCGGCCAGTCGTCGCTGCGCTGCGCGGGCAGGGACACCCGCTGTGCGCCGACGATGTTGCCCATCGGGTTCCGGGCCCAGGCGTAACGGTAATGGACGGGCTCGGGAACGAACCGGCTCTTCAGCACGAGAACCTTGCGGTCCTTCTCCTCGCGGTTGCGCCCGTCCTTCCCGCCGGTGGAGAGCCAGTCCGCATCGGCCGGGTGGAAACGGCGATCGTTCCCTGCGATGGCGAATCCGACCAGGCGGCCCTCGCTGTCGTCGCGCGTCTTCACCTCCGTGCTCATGCTCAGCCGCATCTCCCCGCCCGCGATCTCCACCTTGTCGATGGTCGGCGGCAGCCACAGGTTCTCCGCGTCGCGGCCCTTGAGGATGCCGTAGCGCGTCGCCAGCGCCCACGTGGCCGCCCGCTCGCCGGCGGGGATCTTGATCTGCGGGTGATACCAGGATTTCCGCAGGTCGAAGCTGCTCACGAAGCCGACGTTCCGGTCCCCGGCCGCGCGGAGGTCGAGGAAGGTGCGGTACTGCGCCTCGCGGATGTAGGATCCCGCGTCATGCATCGGCGCGAGGAAGTTCTCCCGCGTCTGCGGCTCGCCCGCCGTGCAGAGCGAGATGATGCAGAACTCCATCTTCGGGTCGCCGAACGTCTCCCGCCACGCGCCGATCATCTTTCCGAACACCTGGTGGTACATCCGCGCGCCGGCCGTTCCGTTGAAGCAGTTGTTGAAGCCCTGGTGCCAGACCGCGCCGGCCGCGGCCAGCCCGCGCAGCGGTCCGATGACGCCGGCGTAGCAGCGGCCGGGCCGGTTCTGATCCTCGGCCGGGCCGGGCCGCAAGTCCGTCGGCGGTTGGAGGGTGGGGGGGATCGCCTCGCCCTTGGCCTTCATTCGGCCGATGCGGTCCTCGTGGGACCTGGCGCGGGCCTCCAGGTCGGCCTTCGGGTCGAACACGGCGATCTTGTCGTCCCATTCCTTGAGCACGGCCCGCGTCTCGGCGCCGTCGACCTTGCGGAGAACGTCCTCCGGCGTCCAGGTTTCGACCGTGGTTCCGCCGATGGAGGCGTCGATCAGGCCGATCGGGATGCCCGAGGCCATGTGGATCCGGCGGCCGAAGATGTAGCCGATGGCGGAGAACTCCCGGACGGTCTCGGGCGTGCAGGGATCCCAGTCGCCCTTGCGGAAGTGCCGGCTGAACCAAGCGCTCCATTCGTGCAGTCGCTCGAAACTGCGGACGGAGGCGAAGCCCTTGCCCTGCGGCAGGGTCAGGAGCCGGATCCGGGGGAAGTTGGCCGACACGATTTCCAGCTCGCCGTCGTCCACGTTGCCGAGGGGAAACTCCATGTTGCTCTGGCCGCCCAGCACCCAGACGTCGCCGACGAGGATGTCCTCCAGCGTCAGGGTGGACTGCTTCCCCTGGACGGTCATGACCTGCGGGGATGCGTTGGCGGGCACCGGCTGCAGCGTCAGCTCCCATGCGCGGTCTGCGGCGGCCGTGGCCCGCGCCGCCTGGCCGGCGAACGACACGGCAACCTCCTCGCCCGGCGCGGCCCAGCCCCAGATGCGCAGCGGCTTGTCGCGCTGGAGCACCATGTGGGACTGGAAGAGATTGGCGACGCACAGGCCCGGGCTGATGGAGGGAACCTCCACCACGTCGGCCCGCGGCATCGGCTTCGTCTCCGCGGCGCGGAGCGCGGCCGTCGCCGCGAGACAGAGGGCGGTCAGAACGGGTGCTTTCATGGGCGGATGCTGCCAGAGTGCCGGTGGGCGGGCAAGGACGACCATCGGAACGGTTCGATGGCGGTTGCATTCCGGCCCCGGCAGGAGTAGCGATACCCCCGGGCCGGGCCGGGCTCCCCGGTGGTTGATCGCGGGATGGGGAACGGAGCGGGCTCCGGCATCACCGACGGAGGCAGAGATGAGCACACGTTCATGGGTTCCTGGCCGTCTCGCGAGGGTGCGGGTCGGCCTTCTGTTCGCCGGGCTTGTCGGCCTGGCGATCACCGGTGCGCAGGCCGGGGAGCGGGGTCGCGGAGAGGCGGCCGAGTCCGAGGCGCGAAAGGAGCGGGCGGTCCGCGAACGCGCCGAGCCGCGCACCGAGGTGGAGGCGATGGAGCGGAGGCTGGAGGAACTCAAGCGCCGGATCCATGCGCTCGCGGAGGAGGGGAAGCGCGAGGAGGCCGGGGAGCTGGAGCGCGAGGCGCGCGAGGTCGCGCAGAATCTCGACCGCGCCCGGGCGCGCGGGGCGGAGGCCGGGGCGCGGGAGGGACGGCCCGACCCGGACCGGGAGGAGATCGAGAGGCGCCTGCGTCACATGCGCGTGGCGGCCGAGAACCTCGCCGCCGCGGGCATGGAGGATGCGGCCCACCGGATCCTGCAGGAGTCCGAGGCGATGGAGCGTCGCCTTCGCGAGGGCGGCGGGCGCCCCGGCGCGCAGCCCCCGCAGGCGCCGCCGGAGGCCCTGCGGCGGCACGTCGAGGAACTCACCGGCGTGGTTCGCGAACTGCGCCAGCAGGTCGAACGCATGCAGCAGGAACTGAGGTCGCTCCGGGAACGGGGCGGCGAGACCGCACCCCGCGGTCCCCGCGAGCCGCGGTAGATCCGCGATTCCGGGCCAACGGAAACCGCCCCGGCTCCATGCGGAACCGGGGCGGTTCGTTTCAGCAGGCGCAGGGGCCTACTTGATGAAGAGCATCTCCTGGTAGGTCGGCAGCGGCCAGAACTCGTCGCCGACGACGCCCTCGAGCGTGTCCGCGATCTGGCGCACCTCGACCATGGCCGGGATCAGCGTGTCCCGCGCGTACTTCGCGTGGTCCAGCGTGGTTCCCTCCGTGTGATGGTGCACCGCCTGGTCGAGCCGGGCGATCGCCGGCTGGAACTTCGCGAGCAGGCCGGTGAGTTCCTCCAGCACGGTCGTGCAGTGATGGATGCCGAGGCCCTTCAGCGAGTGCGAGGCCGACGCGAGGCGCGCCTCGTAGGCGACGGCGGCCGGGAAGATCTGCGTCTTCGCGATCCGGACGGCCAGCCGGGCCTCGATGTTCACGTCCTTCACGTACCGTTCGAGGTAGATCTCGTGGCGGCTTTCGATTTCGCGCCGCGAGAAGACCTTGAAGCGCTCGAAGACCTCGATGTTCTCCGGCTCGATCAGCGCGGGGAGGGCATCGACCGTGTTGCGCAGGTTCGGCAGGCCGCGCTTCGCGGCCTCCTTGTGCCACGCCTCGCAGTAGTTGTCGCCGTTGAAGATGATCCGGTCGTTCTCGCGGATCAGGTCCTGCAGGACCTTCTGCACGGCGGCGTTGAACTTCTCGGCGGATCCCTTCGGGGCGGCCTCGAGTTTCGTGGCGACGTAGTCGAGCGACTCGGCGACGATCGTGTTCAGCACGACCAGCGGCCCGGCGACGGACTGGCTCGACCCGACCGCGCGGAACTCGAACTTGTTCCCGGTGAAGGCGAACGGGCTCGTGCGGTTGCGGTCGCCCGCGTCCTTCGGCAGCGGCGGCAGCGTGTCGACGCCGACGCTGAGGAACCCGGGCTGCTTGGAGCGCTTCGCCGCGCCGCGCTTGATCTGCTCGAAGACGTCCGTGAGCTGCTCGCCCAGGAAGACCGAGATGATCGCGGGAGGGGCCTCGTTCGCGCCGAGGCGGTGGTCGTTGCTCGCGTGGGCCACGGCCGCGCGCAGCAGCTTGCCGTACTTGTTCACCGCGCGGATGACCGCGGCGCAGAACACGAGGAACTGCGCGTTCTGGTGCGGGGTCGAACCCGGCTCGAGCAGGTTGGCCGACTTCGTGCCGAGGGACCAGTTCAGGTGCTTGCCCGAGCCGTTGATGCCCGCGAAGGGTTTCTCGTGCAGCAGGCAGGTCATCCCGTACTTCTGCGCGATGCGCTGCAGGTGCAGCATCACGAGGTACTGGTGGTCCGTTGCGACGTTCGCGTTCTCATAGACCGGCGCCAGTTCGTACTGGGCCGGCGCGACCTCGTTGTGGCGCGTCTTGACCGGGACGCCGAGCTTGTAGAGCTCGCGCTCGGCCTCGAGCATGCACGCAAGAACGCGGTCCGGGATCGCGCCGAAGTACTGGTCCTCCAGCTCCTGCCCCTTGGGCGGGCGGGCGCCGAACAGCGTGCGGCCGGCGTTGATCAGGTCGGGCCGGGCGAAGTAGAAGTTGCGGTCGATCAGGAAGTACTCCTGCTCGCAGCCCGCCGTCGAGAACACCAGGCCCGGGTCGGCGTGGCCGAAGAGCTTCAGGATGCGCTGGGCCTGCAGGTTCAGCGCCTGCATCGAGCGCAGCAGCGGGACCTTCTTGTCCAGCGCCTCGCCCGTCCACGAGCAGAAGGCCGTCGGGATGCACAGCGTCGTGCCGTTCGGGTTCTCGAGGATGTAGGCCGGGCTCGTCACGTCCCACGCGGTGTAGCCGCGGGCCTCGAACGTTGCGCGGATGCCGCCCGAGGGGAAGCTCGACGCGTCGGGCTCGCCCTGGATCAGCTGCTTCGCGGAGAACTCCGCCAGGACGCCGCCCTTGCCGTCGGGCTCAAGGAAGGAATCGTGCTTCTCGGCCGTGAGGCCGGTCAGGGGGTAGAAGACGTGCGCGTAGTGCGTCGCGCCCTTCTCGATCGCCCAGTCGCGCATCGCAACCGCCACCGCATCGGCGACGGAGACGTCCAGCTTCTCGCCGCGGTCGATCGTCCGGCGGAGAGCCTTGTAGACCGACTTCGGAAGACGCTCGCGCATGACGTCGTCACTGAAGACGTTCGCGGCGAACACCTGCTTCGCCGGCGTATCGAGAAAGTTCAGCGGCTTCTCGATCGGCTTGTAGTTCGTCACCGCCGAAATCGCCGCCTGCCTTGATTCGTTGGACCCACTCATCGAGTCTCCTCCGTTCCTTCTTCGTTGTTCCAGCCCGACGCCGGTTTGCGCCGGTCACTATGTTCCTGTTTCCGTCCCGAGTACAGCCTCAGCCCATGACGCCAGCGGCCGCAGGGACCGCCCGCGCCACGACACCCTTTCCAAGCGCTCGTCAAAGCAGCAACGCGCGTGCCATCCGATTGTGTCATGATTCTGCGTGTTTCATAAATATATAACAGGCAATTGTATAGGATCATCACGTTTCGATCCTGCTTCATGAATGTCGCCCGGATCGGCGACAGATGCGTCTCTAGAACGGGCCTTCGATACAGGAATGTAGCTCATGGAGAGCGGCCGAAAGGGGCAGGAATCCGGCGGACGGCGATTTCCGGCTTGATCCGGGCAGTCGTCGGGGGAAACTCGGGCGGTCGATGCGGTTCGGTGTCGGATCGACGGAGCATGGGGTGGGGCGATGGCGGGACGCACGGTGGAAGTGGCCGATCCCGGGGTTGCGGTGGACGACACCGCGGGCGTGGATCCCGGCGGCGACTGGCAGGTCATCCTTTTCAACGACGACGTCAACGAGGCGGGCCGCGTCGTCACGATCCTGATGAGGGTCTTCGGCCATCCGAGGGCGCTGGCCCGGAAGATCATGCTGGAAGCCCATCGCACCGGCCGCGCGATCGCGCAGGTCGAGCCCGAGCCGCCGGCGCGCACCCACGCGAAGCTGTTGCACGGCCACCGCCTCCGGGCCACGGTCGAGCGGATCGGCTAGCGATGGCGATCCGCATCCTGGACGAACGACTTGCGTTTCCGCCGGCCGAGGAGGCCGACCCGGAGGGGCTTGTCGCCGTCGGGGGGGATCTTTCGGTCGAGCGGCTCGTTCTGGCCTACCGCCGCGGGATCTTCCCCTGGCCGATGCCGGGCTGGCCGCTGCCCTGGTGCTCTCCGGACCCGCGGTGCGTCCTCTTCCCGGACGAGGTCCGCCTGCCGCGTTGCGTGAAGCCGCTCCTGAACCGGCGCGCCTTCGAGGTGACGTGGAACCGCGCGTTCCGCGAGGTCATCACCGCCTGCCGGACCCAGGAGCGCCCGGGACAGTCGGGCACCTGGATCCGGCGCGACATGCTGGAGGCCTACTGCCGGCTTCACGAGGCGGGCCACGCCCATTCGCTGGAACTCTGGCAGGACGGGCGGCTCGCCGGCGGCCTCTACGGCGTTCGGAGCGGCAGGGTCTTCTCGGGCGAGTCCGCGTTCCACCGCGTTCCGAATGCCGCCAAGGTTGCGATCGTCCTCCTCGCGCGGTCGGCGACGGCGCAGGGGATCGGAATCATCGACTGCCAGATGCGGACCCCGCTGCTGGAGTCGCTGGGGGCGCGCCTCATTCCGCGCGCTGAGTTCCTCGGCTGGCTTCGCAATCCGCCGCCGTGACGCCGGTGCCCGTTCCATACGGCGACGGGTGGACGGCCCTGGAGGGCGCCGCTCCGTCGGCGCTGTGCAACCGACCCCGGGGCATCGTTCGTCGCGGATCGCCGGGGTTTGGCCGAGGATCCGGCCTTGTCACGGACCGCGGATTCGGGGATAACGGCGCCGTCAGCCGGGAGTCACCTCATGACGACGCACAGCCGCCGCAGGTTCCTGAAGGCCTCGATGGCCGCCACGCTCGCCACTCCTCTCGTGGTCAGCCACGAGGAGCGCAACCTGATGGCCCAGGCCGCCCCCGCGGCGGCGTCGGGCCCCGCGCCGGGGTCCGCGGTCGCGATGCCCTGCGGGACGCTCGGCAGCGCCTCCGTCAGCCGCATCATCTGCGGCGGCAACCTCATCAGCGGCTACGCGCACAGCCGCGATCTCGTCTACGTGTCGAAGCTCCTCAAGGCCTACTTCACCGAGACGAAGATCATGGAGACCTGGGCGCTCTGCGAGCAGCACGGCGTCAACACGATGATCTTCAACCCGTCGGACCTCCGCGCGCTGGAGATCTACAAGAAGTACGCGGCGCAGGGCGGGAAGATCCAGTTCATCGCCCAGCTCGACGGGAAGCCGGAGGGAATGGACCGCTGCATCCAGCAGGCGGTCGACGCCGGCGCCACCGCGATGCTCCTCGTCGGCAACCTCGGCGACAAGTGGTCGCGCGAGGGCGAGGCGGGCCTCGCCCAGATCCGCGACTTCGTGATCAAGGTCCAGGCGAACGGGATTCCGTGCGGGGTCGCGGGCCACGAACTGCGCACCGCCATGGCCTGCGAGAAGGCCGGCATCGGACCGGACTTCTACATGAAGACGCTGCACGGCAGCGACTACTTCTCCGCCCGCCGGCCGGACCAGACCAAGGATGTCATCGACAACTACGGCCGCGGCGGCGACAACTACTGGTGCAAGGATTGCGACGAGACCATCGCGTTCATGAAGGACATCCGGAAGCCGTGGCTGGCGTACAAGGTCCTCGCCGCCGGCGGCATCCCGCCCCAGGCCGGGTTCAAGCACGCGTTCGAGAACGGCGCGGACTTCTGCGTCGTCGGCATGTTCGACTTCCAGATCGCCGAGGACGTCGCCTTCGCCGCCAAGGCCATTGCGGCCGCCAAGTCCCGCCCGCGCCCGTGGGTGGCGTGATCTTGGCGGCTACGCCGACGATCGGATGACCGGATGGGGTGGTTTCCGGGCCTTCGATGCTTGTCCGGTCATCCGCCCTTCCATCCCTCCGTTCTTCACCCTGTCCCGCTAGGGACCCACGTCGAGCCACAGGTCCGTCGCGATCGTTTCGTCCGCCGGCACGCGGATGCCTTCGCCGTGCGGCCAGGAGGGCGGCTGCGTCCAGGTCGCGGCGGCAATCGAGGTTGCCGCCCGCCGGCCGTCGGCCAGTTCCAGGTCGAGCCAGAGGCGCCGGATCTTGAAGTGGTCGCCCCCGGGGTTCCGCAGCTCGAACCGGTTGCGGCGGCCGAGCGTCGCGATGGCCTCGCGCGTGAGCGGCACGCCGACGGTCGGCGACCACCGGTTCGCGGTCTCGCTGCCGCCGGCCGCCGCCATCGGGCCGATGTCGATGCCGTTGACCACGGCGCGCGTCTCGTACGTGCCGGCGCCCTGCAGTCCCTGGCCCTCGTAACGCAGCCAGGCCCGCACGGCCTTGCGCGCGACGTCGGTCGTGAGGCCCGCGCACGGGTGGGGCGGGGGTTCCGTCCGCAGGGCCCCGGGTGAATCGACGAGGACGCGTCGCGGCTGCGGCTCGCGGCTCTCGATCCGGAGGTCCGCCCATCCCGCCCAGTCCCCGCTGGAGTTGTCGCGCGGGCCGACGTCCGCGACGAGGCGGATCGACACCTCGCGGCCGGCCCAGGCGGACAGGTCGGCCTCGACCGGAATCCACGCGTGGTTCGTCACCGTCACGCCTGCGGCCTCGCGCTCGGCGCCGCCGGGCTCGCCGACCATGACCCGGTAGAGGATGCCGTCCCCGGGGTCGCTTCCGTCGCCCTTCCCGGCGAGAGCTCGGAACGCGGCGGCGGGCGTGGCGGGCAGCCGCACGCCGCGGAACAGGGCGAAGGCGCATCCCGTGGCGCCGTCGTAGGGCGGGTGCATCGCGAGGCCCTCGCGGTCGACGCCGCCGCAGGTGACCGGGCCGCGCCTTGCGTAGCCGCGCGTCGTTCCGAAGTCCTGCGTCGGCGCCTTGCCGCGGACCTGGATCCCGGCCTCGAAGAGGTCCGGCACCGGCGCCAACCGGACGACCTCGCGGACGGTCCGCAGGCCGATCGCAAACGAGTTCGACAGGCCGCCGGCGACGATGCCGACGTCCCAGCGCTGCGCATCCTCGCGCCCGGGTGCGCCCAGGTCGAAGCGGATTGTGCCGGTTCGCCCGGGTTCGAGGAGGATGCCGCCCTGGTGCGGCCCGGCCGTGACGGCGAACTCTGCCGCCGCGGGCGCGTGCGACGTCAGGGCGATGGACAGCGTGTCGCCCGTGTGCGCGGTGGATGGAGGGCCCGGCTCCGTCCGGGCCGCGGCCGGCACGGCGGTCGGCCCTCCGCGAACGTCGCCCGGGGACGCCAGCGACACGTCCGTATCGACGAGCGGGACGACGGTGAAATCGATCCATTCGTCCTCGAAGGTCTGCCAGATCCGCCGGCCGGGAGGCGCATCGGCCGGGATGGTGAACTCGTGGCGCTCGCGGCCCTTCACGACGACCGTCTCGCCCGGCACGACCGCGTCGCGCGCGCAGGTCAGTCCGCGGCCTGCGGCGGGGCCGGGTGCGAGGCGGTAGCTGAAGGCGTTCGGGACCGGCACGGCGTAGGTCAGGCCGCGCGACCGCCGCAGCGCGGCCGGGCCGAGCTCGCGGTTGTCCCGGTCGAGAGCGACGGCGGAGGCCGCGTCGAAGGCGAAGCCGCAGTCGGCCCCTCCGACGGGAATCACCTCCGCCGCGCCGCCGGGCAGGAGGCGGCATATGCCGATGCCGTCCGACGCCGCCTTCGCGAAGCGCGTGAAGCGGCCGCGTCCGTCCGCGTAGAGGTAGGCGGGGGTCGCCGCGTAGTCGGCGCGTCGTCCGTCGCGGTCGCCGCTCGACACCTCGATCGCGCCGTCCTCCGTCCACCCGGCGTAGCCGTGCGGCGGGAGGTCCAGGTCGCGCCCGAACGCGCGCACGCGCATGCGTTCCGCGGGGTGGCCGTTGACGGCGGTGATGGTGCCGTCGGCGTAGCGCGTGACGACCTGCGAGCGGCGATACGCGCCGGAGGCGACCGCCGCCGTCGTATCGAGCAGGCGGCCGTCCGCGTCGGCGTAGCGGATCGAGTCGGCGTTGGTGAGGCAGTAGCGGCTGTGCAGCTGCTGGAGCAGGTAGTAGCTGCGAAGCGCGTTCGGCATGCCGCCGTCGAGCGTCAGGAAGCCGGGATGACCGAACGCGACGGTCGCGGCGAGGAAGTGGTCGAGCCATTCGTCGTCGCCGGCGAGCTTGCGCCGCCCGCGCTTGACGTCGCCGGCGAAGAACATGTCGGGGTTGCCCATGCCGAAGTTGCAGCCGAGATCGTGGAGGCGCCGGAGGTCGAAGTCGACCAGCCACGGGTTCTCGGCCGGGCGGTAGCGCTGGTCCTGCGCGTAGTTGCCGTCGGTGAGACCACAGTAGATCGCGTGGTTGTTGCCCTCGGAGTAGACCGGCCCGCCCCACGCCCGCTTCTGAAGCAGCATGATCTCCCCGTAGGCGTAGAACGTGGCCGCGAACGTGCCGGCGCCCGGCACGCGCGGGTCGTAGTCGACGCGGTCCCACGGCGCGACCGCCGTGTGCACGTCGCAGTAGGCGGTGCTGAAGCCGAACTTCCGCTCGATCTCCGGCGCCAGCCGCTCACAGAATTCGACCGCGCGCGCGGGCTTGGGCGCGTAGCAGCGCATCCAGGCGCCTTGGAGCTGGTTCTCCGCCGTGCGCGAGACCAGGTCGGGCGTCCAGAAGCCGTTGACGGGGGCGAAGTCGGTGAAGTTGTTGTAGGGGCCGTAGACGAAGCCGAGTTCGTCCTGCATGACGCGCGCGTACGCGAACTGCCCCTCGTCGCCGCCCTTGCCGGGCGCCGGGCGCGTGCGGAACGTGAAGCTCTCGCCGCCGTCGCGCCAGCCGGTCTCGTGGTCGGTCACGACGACCTGCGTCATGCCGTGGCGGCGGACGTTGCGCCAGTGGGCGGCATCCTGCCCGCGGTTCGAGGCGCCGTGAGCGCGCCACGCGCGCGTGCCCGTGACGTGCTTCCAGGGCGAGACCGGGTTCGCGACCACGGGCAGCATCTCCTCGTAGCGCGTGGAGAGCGTCAGGAAGAACCGCTCGAAGCAGCCGTTGCGGACGCCGTCGGTGCGGGCGATGTAGCGCGTGCCGCCGTTGTAGCGGACGCCGTTCGTGGCGATTCCGGGCCCGGCCCACGGGATCGAGGCGTTGGAGAGATACCAATCCGTGTGTCCGGCCAGGAAGAGCGGTTGCGAGGGCGGTCCCGACACCGCCACCGCCGGATGGCCGCCGTGGATCACGTAGTAGGGGTTCGTGACGAGGCGCGGGTCGTCGAGCCCGGTGGCGCGGCCGTAGCGGACCTCGGCGACCGCGCCGCCGGGCGCATCCACGTCGACCACGAGCGAACGCGCCTGCATGCGGATCGTGAAGGTGACGTCGGCCGCGGCCGCGCCGGAGGTCATGCGCCAGCGCGCGGTGACCACGCCGTTCGTGAAACCGGCGCCGCGCGGCTCGATGCGCTCCGGGGCGACCGCCTCGTGGGCGGGGCCCGCCAGGAAGACCCCGCCCCCGACGCAGGGACGGACCGCGCCGCCGCGTCCTTCGCAGCGGACCTCGAGATCGTCGAACGTGCCGGTCGCCGGCGTGTAGCGCCACGTGACGCGCCCGTCGCGGCTGTCGCTGGTGAAGAGGAAGGCGTCGCCGACGCGCCGCGCGGTGACGCGGCACTTCGGGTCGAGCGCGGGCGGCAGGATCGTCTCGGGCCGGGTGGGGAAGGGGAGCCGGCCGTCGCCCGTGTGGACCCCGGCGATTCCACCGGGGGGCGGATCGATCCCGCGTCGCGGACGCGCGGAGAACGTCAGCGGGGGGAAGGCCTCGGTCAGCACGGCGGGGTTGTCGAACCAGATCGTGCGGTCGTCGGTGTTCTTCGCGCCGCGGACGGCCAGGGCGACGAACGACACGCCGCCGCCGCGGACGCGCTCGATCATCGCCGCGTCGAGCCGCCGCCGGCAGAGGTGCCACTCCTTCCAGTTGACGGTCGCGAGAGGAACCTCGAATTCGCCCCTGGCATCGCGGAACACGAACGCAAGGCTGACGGGCGGCGTCGACGCGTCGCGGGCGTAGCCCCAGTTGTTGCCGTACACCCACGCCTGGACGGCGTCGAACGGGGCGGCGACCGGCACCGGCGCCGCGGGGCCGGCGCGGATCTCCGGGCCGGAGTTCGTTCCGCGGTAGGTCAGTTCGCCGACCCACTGCCCCCAGATCTGCTGGCGGCGGGTGCGGACGAAGGAAGCCGCGGCGTTGCGCGTCCGGACGGTCCATTCCGCCGGGGCCTCGAAGTCGACGAGCGCGGGGACGTCGTCCGTGACACGGTGGGCCCAGTCCAGTTCGTAGGGCCGCACGCCGACGGGGTCCGGGGCGTCGGCGGCTCCGGCGGTCGGCCCCGCGGCCCCGAGAAGGGCGGCGGCAAGGCAACGGATCGTCGGGTTCGCGCTTCCTCGGGTGGTCGTCATCGTCCGGGTCTCCCCTGCCGGGCCATTCTGAGGGATCGCGGGGCGATTTCAAAGGAGGAGAATGCCCCGGAGGACGGCGCGGCGGTGCCGGCGCGGGCCGAATCCGGCGTGCCTTGCGCGCGCGGTCGGCTGCCCCTACAATGGAACGTCTATGAGCAAGACGATTTACCAGAAGGTCTGGGACGCTCACGTCGTGCGGAGCCTGCCGGACGGATCGACGCTTCTGTACATCGACCGGCAACTGGTCCACGAGGTGACGAGCCCGCAGGCGTTTGAGGCGTTGCGGCTGGCGGGCCGGACGGTGCGGCGGCCGGCGCAGACGTTCGCGACGATGGATCACAACGTCCCGACGGACGACGTCGACACGATCCGCGATCCGGTCGCGAAGGAGCAGATCGCAACGCTGGCGGCGAACTGCCGCGAGTTCGGGATCCGCCTGTACGACCTGGAGGACGGCAACAACGGCGTCGTCCACATCATCGGCCCCGAACTGGGCATCACGCTGCCCGGCACGACGATCGTCTGCGGCGATTCGCACACCGCGACGCACGGCGCGTTCGGCGCGCTGGCGTTCGGCATCGGCACCTCCGAGGTCGAGCACGTGCTGGCCACCCAGACGCTCCGCCAGAAGACCTCCCGCACGTTCCGCGTCGAGTACACCGGCGCGCTGAAGCCGGGCGTGACCGCGAAGGACATGATCCTGAAGCTGATCGGGGCGATCGGCGCCGCGGGCGGGACCGGCTTCGTGCTGGAGTACGCCGGGGCGGCGATCCGCGCGCTGTCCATGGAAGGCCGGATGACGGTCTGCAACATGAGCATCGAGGCGGGCGCGCGCGCGGGCCTGGTCGCGCCGGACGACACGACTTTCCAGTACATCGCCTCGGGCGACCGCCCCTTCGCGCCGCGGGGCGCCGCGCTCGACGCCGCCATCGCGCGGTGGCGGACCCTGCCCAGCGACCCCGGGGCGGTTGTCGACCGCGAGTTGACGATCGACGCCTCCACCATCGCGCCGCAGGTCACCTGGGGCACCAGCCCGGGGATGGTCATCGACATCGACGTCCCGGTTCCGGCTCCGGACCGCGTCCCGGGCTACAGCCGCTCCGACGCCGAGAAGGCGCTGGCCTACATGGGCCTGAAGGCCGGCACCCGGCTGACGGATGTCCCGGTCGACGTGGTCTTCATCGGCAGCTGCACCAACGGCCGGATCGAGGATCTCCGCGAGGCCGCGGCGACGGTCCGGGGCCGCACGGTGTCGCCGAAGGTCCGCGCGATGGTCGTGCCCGGCTCCGGGGCGGTTCGCCGCCAGGCCGAGGCCGAGGGGCTGGACCGCGTGTTCCGGGCCGCCGGCTTCGAATGGCGCCTGCCGGGCTGCAGCATGTGCCTGGCCATGAACCCGGACCGCCTGGACGAGGGGCAGCGATGCGCGGCGACGTCGAACCGCAACTTCGAGGGACGCCAGGGCAAGGGCGGTCGCACGCATCTCGTCGGCCCCGCCATGGCCGCCGCGGCGGCCGTCGCCGGGCGGTTCGTCGACATCCGGACGTGGCGGTAGGAGGAGAGCGATGGAACCGTTTGTGAAGCATACCGGGCTGGTCGCGGTGCTCGATCGCGCGAACGTCGACACGGACCAGATCATTCCGAAGCAGTTCCTGAAGTCGATCCGGCGGACCGGCTTCGGGCCGGCGCTCTTCTTCGACTGGCGCTATCTGGCGGACGCCTCCCCGGACCCCGCGTTCGAGCTGAACGCGCCCCGGTTCGCCGGGGCGTCGGTGCTGGTGACGCGCAACAACTTCGGATGCGGGTCCAGCCGCGAGCATGCGGTGTGGGCGGTCCGCCAGTACGGTTTCCGCGTGGTGATCGCCCCGTGGCAGATGCGCGGCGAGACGCGCGTGCCGGCGTTTGCGGACATCTTCCGCAACAACTCCGTGAAAAACGGGCTGCTGACGGTGGAACTGGCCGAGGCCGAGATCGACGCGATCGTGGTGGCCGTCGCGGCGACGCCCGGCCTGCGGGCGACGGTCGACCTCGAGCGGCAGACGGTGTCGCTCGCCGGCCCGTCGCCGATGGAGCTGCGCTTCGAGATCGATCCGACCGTGCGCGAAACGCTGCTGGGAGGGCTGGACGAGGTCCAGCAGACGCTGCAGTTCGAGGCGGACATCCGGCGGTTCGAGGCGGGGCACGACGCCCAGCTTCCGGCCGCCGCCGTGGGCTGATGCGCCGTTCCGCCGCCGCCGCGCCGCGGAACGCTGCTGCATGAAGAAGTGGCTCGACATGTCGTTCGCGCGGGACGCCGGCATCATGGTCGTCAGCAACGGCCTTGCGGGCGTCCTGTTCATGGGCGTCCACATGGTCGCGGGCCGCTGGATGGAGCCCTCCGGCTACGCCGCCCTGGTCTCCATGCTCGGCCTCCTGTGGATCATCATGGTCCCCTCCGCGGCGCTCCAGGTTGCCGTGGCGCGCTATGCATCGGAGTACTGCCACGCGAACGCCCAGGACCTCTGGGCGCGGCTCTTCCGCTCGGTCGTGCGCGTGGTGACGATCGGCGGGATCATCGGCTTCTGCCTGTGGGCCGCGGCCAGCCCGGTGCTCCGCGGCGTGCTGGCGTCCGCCTCGACCCCGGCGCTGCTGTGGCTCGGGTCCATCGCGCTCGTCAGCATGTACACGCCGGTGGTCACCGGGGCGCTCCAGGGAGCGCGGCGCTTCGGGTGGATGGCCGCGGCCGGCATCGCGCCCGGCGCGATCCGCCTGGGGCTGACCATCCCGGTCTGCCTGGCGGGCGGCGGGGTGACCGCGATGCTCGCGGTCTTCGCGACGAGCGTGGTCGCCGGCCTTGCGGTCGCCTACGTGCCCGTCCGCCGCAGCCTCGGGGACCAGCCCTCGCTGCCGCTGGACCTGCGGCCGTTCAACGCGTTCTTCTGGCCCGTGGCGGCCGGGCAGCTCCTGCTGTACGTCTTCATGAACGCGGACCTGATCCTCATGTCGCGCATGCTCGACGGGGCGGTGTTCGCCGCCTACGGCAAGGCGTCCATGCTCGCTCGCACGGTCCTGTTCCTCCCCATGCCGGTCGTCCTGGCGATGTTCCCCCGGGCGGTGGTGTCGTCGGACGTGAAGACGCTCATCATGCCCGCGGGGATCGCGCTCGCCCTGGCGGCGGGACTGGCGGCCGGCGTGTCGCTCCTTCCGGGGCTCGCGCTGAAGATCATGTACGGGGTCGAGGGACAGGTGGTCGAACGGCTGCTCCGGGCCTATGCGTGGGCCGCGGTGCCGCTGGCCATGACGATGGTGCTTGCGCAGTACGTCTGGGCGCGGCATGCCGCGCGGTCGATGCTCTGGCTCGCCCCGGTGGCCGCGGGCTACGTCGCCGCCCTGTGGTATGGCGGGCGGGGCGATGCCTTCGGAATGACCGGCCTGCTGGCGGTGGGCAACGCGGCGGCGCTGGCGGTGCTCGTCGCGATCACGCGGCGGCTCGTCCGGCGGGAGAGGGGATCGTGACGACGACGGGGCCGGCGCCCTCTCGCATCCTCGCCATCTCCCTCGCGGGGGCGGGGGACACGCTCCTGTCCACGCCCGTGCTCCGGGAACTCCGGACCGCGTACCCCGCCGCCGCGATCGATGTCCTGACGATGCAGGGCGCCGTGCCGCGCGAGGTCCTCGACGGGAATCCGTGCGTGACGGAGTGGCTTCATTTCGACTTCCTGCGCGAGGGGCGCGCCCGCTCGGTCGCCTTCTGTCTCTCCCTGCGACGGCGCGGCTACGACCTGTCGCTGACGCTGATGCCGCAGAACCGGCTCGAGTACAACGCCATTTCCTGGCTCATCGGCGCCCGGGAGCGGCTCGGGTTCGAGTTCGTCTGCGATTGCGGGGCGAGGCCGCGGTGGTTCCTCACCCGCGTCGTGCGCGAGGACCGCCGCCTGCACGTGGTCGACAACGATCTCCGGCTCTTCACGGAGGGTCTCGGCCTCCCGCTTGCCTCGCCGGACCCGCGCCCGGAACTCCACCTGGGGCCCGATCACGAGGCCGCTGCCGCCGCGTTCTGCTCGCAGTCCCCGGTCGCGGGACGGACGCTCGTCGGCTTCCATCCCGGCTCCGGCACGACCAAGAACCTGGTTCTCAAGCGGTGGCCGGCCGCGAACTGGGCCGAGCTGGCCCGGCGCATCGCGGCGTCGGATCCGGCGCTCCATGTCGTGCTCTTCGGCAGCCCGGACGAGACTCCGCTGCGCCGCGGGATCGCCGCCGCGAGCGGTCTGCCCGCGGACCGCATCGGCCTGGCCCCCGACGGTTCCGTCCGCGCGACCGCCGCCCTGATCCGGCGGATGGCGTGCTTCGTGTGCGGCGACACGCTCCTGACCCACGTGGCGGCCGCGGTGGGAACGCCGGTCGTTGAGATCGTCGGTCCGACCGATCCCGCGGCCACGGGCCCCTACAAGGTGCCGCACCGCATCGTCCGGCTCGGCCTGCCGTGCAGCCCGTGCTATTTCTTCTCGAAGCACGGCATTCATTGCACGCATGCGACGCCGATGGCCTGCCTGAAGGACCTGGATGCCGCGCGCGTCGAGGCCGCCATGCTGGAGTTGATGCGCGAAACAGGGCAGAGTGGCCCCGGGAAGGACGACGACGTTTCATGAAGGCCCTCGTCACCGGCGGCGCCGGCTTCATCGGCAGCAACTTGGCGGCACGGCTTCTGGCCGCCGGCCATGAGGTCCGCGCCTACGACAACTTCTCGACGGGCCAGGAGCGTTTCCTCGATGGCGTCCGCGCGGCCGCCGGATTCTCCCTCGTCCGGGGGGACCTGCTCGACGAACGCGTCCTCTCCGCCGCCGCCGCCGGGTGCGACACCGTGTTCCACCTGGCCGCCAACGCCGACGTGCGGTTCGGCACGCAGCATCCCCGACGCGACCTCGAGCAGAACACGATCGCCACCTACAACGTGCTGGAGGCGATGCGGGCGAACGGCATCCGGCGCATCGCGTTCTCCTCGACCGGCTCGATCTACGGCGAGCCCGAGGTCTTCCCGACCCCCGAGTCCGCGCCGTTCCCCGTGCAGACCTCGCTCTACGGCGCGTCCAAGCTCGCGTGCGAGGGGCTCATCGAGGCCTACTGCGAAGGCTTCGGTATGCAGGCATGGATCTTCCGGTTCGTGTCGATCCTCGGCGAGCACTACTCCCACGGGCACGTCTTCGACTTCTACCGGAAGCTGCGCGCCAACCCGGCGGAACTGGCCGTGCTCGGCGACGGGCACCAGCGGAAGTCCTACCTCTACGTGCAGGACTGCGTGGACGCGATCTTCCTCGCGATGGAGAAGGCCGGCGGCCGGGTGAACCGGTTCAATCTCGGAACCGGGGAGTACTGCGAGGTCAACGATTCGATCGGCTGGATCTGCGAGGCCCTGGGTGTGACCCCTCGTCTCGTCTACAGCGGCGGCACCCGCGGCTGGATCGGCGACAGTCCCTTCATCTTCCTCGACACGGCCAGGATCCGCGCGCTCGGCTGGCAGCCGAAGCTCTCGATCCGCGAGGGCATTCTCCGCACGCTCGACTACCTGCGCAGCGCGCCCTGGCTGCTGGAGTCCCGGGCGTGAGCGGGGACCGTCCGCTCGCCGGCCTCAACGCCGTGATCACCGGCGCATCGCGCGGGCTCGGCGCCGAACTTGCGCGCGCCTTCCGCCGCGCCGGGGCCGACCTCCTGCTGGCCGCGCGAACGGAGCGGACGCTCGACCGTCTCGCCGAGGATCTCGGCGACGAGCCCGGCGGACGCGTGCTCACGGTGGACGCCGACGTGGGCACCGATGCCGGCGCGCAGCGCGTGCTCGACGCGGCGCATGCCTCGTTCGACCGTCTCGACGTGCTCGTGAACAACGCCGCGGTCCAGGGGCCGATCGGACCGGCCTGGGAGAACGATTGGGACGCATGGCGCGCCGCGATCGAGACCGACCTGATGGGGCCCGTGCGTCTCTGCCGGCTCGCGGTTCCGTGGATGGGGCGCGGAGGGGGCGGGAGCATCATCAACCTGGCCGGCGGCGGCGCGACCGGCTCGCGTCCGAACTTCTCGGCCTACGCCGTCGCCAAGACCGGCCTCGTCCGCTTCACCGAGGTGCTCGCGGACGAGGCCCGCGGGCTCGGCGTCCGCGTGAACGCCGTCGCGCCGGGCGTCCTCCCGACCGACATGCTGCGGGAAGTCCGAAAGGCCGGAATCGGGGCCGCCGGGGCGAAGGACTTCGAGACCGCGCACCGCTCCCTGGAGGCCGCCGACGCCCGGGCGTTCGAGGCCCCCGCCGCCCTGTGCGTCTTCCTGGCGTCGGCCGCGTCGAAGGGGATCAGCGGGCGGCTGCTCAGCGCGATGTGGGACCCGTGGCGCGACCTGCCGACGCACGCCGCCGACCTGGCCGCGGGCGACGTCTACACCCTGCGCCGCATCACGGCGAGGGATCGCGGCCTGGACTGGGAGGGGGCGAGATGAACACGGCGCCGGCCGGAATCGGAATCGTCGGATGCGGCCTGATCGGGCGGAAGCGCGCGGCCGCGCTGGCCGGGGCCCGCCTGGCGGCCTGCGCGGATGCCGATGCGTCGCGCGCGCGGTCGCTGGCGGCTCCCGCGGGCGCGGCGGCCTGCGACTGGCGCGACCTCGTCCGGCGGGAGGACGTCGCCGTGGTCGTGGTGGCCACCACCAACGACGCGCTCGCGGAGATCTCGATCGCCGCGCTGGAGGCCGGCAAGCACGTGCTCGTCGAGAAGCCCGCCGCGCGGAATGTGGCGGAGCTGGATCGAGTCATCGCCGCCGCCCGGGCGTCCGGGCGCCTGGTCCGCGTCGGCTTCAACCACCGCTACCATCCGGCCCTCCGGAAGGCCCGGGAGCTGTTCGATGCCGGCGCGCTCGGGCCCATGATGTTCGTCCGCGGCCGCTACGGTCACGGCGGACGCGTGGGCTACGAGAAGGAATGGCGCGCCGACCCGGCGAAGTCCGGCGGCGGCGAACTGATCGACCAGGGCGTCCACCTCATCGACCTCGCCGGCTGCTTCCTCGGGGACTTCACGGACGTGGCGGGCCACGCGGCGACGATGTTCTGGAAGATGCCGGTGGACGACAATGCCTTCCTCACGCTCCGGACGGCCGGCGGACAGACCGCGTTTCTCCACGTCAGTTGCACCGAGTGGAAGAACCTCTTCTCGCTCGAGATCTACGGGCGCGACGCGAAGCTCCACATCGACGGATTGGGCGGCAGCTACGGAGTCGAGCGGCTCGCGTACTACCGCATGCTACCGCAGATGGGGCCCCCGGAGACCACGCTCTGGGAATACCCCGGCGCCGACTCGTCCTGGGCCCTGGAGTTCGCCGAGTTCCTCGAGGATATCCGCCTCGGCCGCGAGCCGTCCGCCGGCCTGCCGGCGGCCCGGGCGGCGTTGAAGGTTGTCGGCAGGGTCTATGACATGTCAGGATACGGGGCATGAGTGACGATTTCATCGAGAAGCACCTGGCCGAGACCGTGGAGGTCGTACGGCGGCTCGACCGCGACGCCATCGCGCGGGTCGCGTCGCTCCTGGCCGGCGTGCGCGCGGCCGGCGGACGCCTCTTCCTGCTCGGCGTGGGCGGCAGCGCGGCGAACGCCTCGCACGCCGTGAACGACTTCCGCAAGCTCTGCGCGATCGAGACCTACGCGCCGACGGACAACGTCTCGGAACTGACCGCCCGCATCAACGACGAGGGCTGGGCGGGGGTCTTCGTCGGATGGCTCCAGGCGAGCCGTCTTCGGTCGGGCGACGGCGTCCTGGTCTTTTCGGTCGGCGGCGGCGACGCGGAGCACAACGTCAGCCCGAACCTGATCGAGGCGATCCGTTACGCGAAAGGGGTGGGGGCGAAGGTGGCGGGCATCGTCGGCCGCGACGGCGGCTACACGGCGAGGTCGGCCGACGCCTGCGTCGTGATCCCGGTCGTGAATCCCGCGGCCGTGACGCCGCACACCGAGGCCTTCCAGGCGGTCGTCTGGCACCTGCTGGTTTCGCACCCGCTGCTGAAGGCCGCGCCGACGAAGTGGGAGAGCACCGCCCCGGCGTCCGCCCCATGACCGCCCCGGAGACCCGAGCGATGAACGTTCCCCGTCTGCAGGACCTGAAGATCAAGATCTTCTCCGACGGCGCCGACCTCGATTCGATCGTCGAGGCGCGCCAGCGCGGACTCGTGAAGGGCTTCACGACGAACCCGACGCTGATGGCGAAGGCGGGCGTGACGAACTACCTGATGTTCGCGCGCGAGGTCCTGCGCATCGTCACCGACCTGCCGGTGTCGTTCGAGGTCTTCTCGGACGACTTCGCCGAGATGCGGAAGCAGGCGGAGGTGCTCGACGGCCTGGCGCCGAACGTGTACGTGAAAATCCCGATCACGAATACGAAGGGCGCGTCCGCCTGTCCGCTCATCGGCGAGCTCTCGGCCCGCGGGACCAAGCTCAATATCACGGCGATGATGACCCTCCAGCAGGTCCGCGACGTGGAGTCCGTGCTGTCGCCGGGGTCGTCGGCCTTCATCTCCGTCTTCGCCGGCCGCATCGCCGACGCCGGCCGCGACCCGCTCCCGCTGATGAAGGAGGCGCTGGAGGTCCTGCGCCCGAAGCCGCGGGCGGAACTGCTGTGGGCCAGCCCGCGCGAGGCGCTGAACATCCTGCAGGCCGAGTGGATGGGCTGCCCGATCATCACCGTCACGCCCGACCTCCTCGCGAAGGCCGCGAACTTCGGCAAGGACCTCGACGCGTTCTCCCTCGACACCGTGAAGATGTTCTACAACGACGCGCAAAAGAGCGGGTTCAGCATATGATCATCTCCCAAACCCCTTTCCGCATCACCCTCGGCGGCGGCGGGACCGATCTTCCGTCGTTCTACCGCGAGCACGGCGGCTTCGTGTTCACGATGGCCATCGACAAGTTCATGTACGTGATGCTTCACCGCCTCCCGGTGACGGAGCGCAAGTCGATCCTCCGCTACACGCAGGTCGAGACCGTGAGCACGATCGACGAGATCCGCCACCCGCTCGCGCGGGAGGCCTTCCGGATGATGAACCTGACGGACTACGTCGAACTGACCAGCATGGCCGACCTTCCGGCGCGAACGGGTCTCGGGTCCTCCGGCGCCTACCTCGTCGGCCTCCTGACCGCGATCCGCGCCTACCAGCGGAATCCGGCCCCGCTGGCGCAGGTCGCGGACGACGCCTGCCGCATCGAGATGGACATCCTCCGGGAGCCCGTCGGCAAGCAGGACCAGTACATCGCGGCCTTCGGCGGCTTCCGCACGCTGGAGATCGCGAAGGACGGCGCGGTCACGGTCGGCACGGTCGCGGTCGATTCGACCTCCGCCATGGAACTCGCCCACAAGGCGCGCATGTACTACACCGGCATCCAGCGGTCCGCGACGGCCGTGCTGAAGAACCAGGACGAAGCCAGCCGCCGCGCCGACCGCCCCGACCACGCCCGCGTGGTGGATTCGCTCCTGAAGATCAAGGAGATCGGCCGCCGGATCCGGCAGGCCTTCCTCGATCGCGACATGGATGCCTTCGCGCGCCTGATGGACGAACACTGGCAGTCCAAGCGGCAGTTGTCGGCCTCGGTGAGCCTCTCCTCGATCGACGGCCTCTACGACGCCGTGAAGCGCGATTTCGGCGTCCTCGGCGGGAAGATCATCGGCGCCGGCGGCGGCGGGTTCGTGTTGCTCTACTGCCCGGAGAAGGGCCGCGCCCTCGACGAGTTCATGGCCGCCCAGGGCATGCCGCGCGTCGCGTGGTTCCCCTGCATGCACGGTTCGCGCATCGTCGCCGATCTTGCCGACTCCGACGACTACGACGCCCAGCGGAGGTGATGTGCAGACGGTGATCCTCTGCGGCGGCATGGGCACCCGGATCGCCGCCGTCGCCCGGGGCCTGCCGAAGGCGCTGATCCCGGTGGCCGGACGTCCGTTCATCGAACATCAGTTCGACCGGCTTGCGGCCTGCGGCCTGCGCGAGGTCCTCCTGCTCGTCGGCATCGGCGGCGACCGGATCGAGGCCCACGTCGGCGACGGGGCGAGGTGGGGCGTGCGGGTGGCCTACTCGCGCGAGTCGCCGGACCGGCTGCTCGGCACCGGCGGCGCCCTGGTGAACGCGCTGCCTCATCTTGCCGAGTCCTTCCTCGTCATGTACGGCGATTCGTACCTGACCGTCGACTATCGCGCCGTCGCGGCGGCCTTCGAGGCGTCCGGATGTCCCGCGTTGATGACGGTCTACCGCAACGAAGGCCGCTGGGACGCCAGCAACACGCGCGTCGAAGACGGGCGGGTGGTTTTCTACTCGAAGAAGTCGCGCCCCGGCGAGGCCGCGTGGATCGACTACGGCCTGACCGCGTTCCGCCGGCGCATCATCGAGGAGCGCCGCTCCGCGCCGATGCCTCTCGACATGGCGGCGATCCTCGGCGACCTCGTCCCGGCCGGTCGCGTCGCCGCCTACGAAACCCCCGACCGCTTCTACGAAATCGGCAAGCCCGAGGGCCTGGCCGAGCTGGATGCCCTGCTTCGGCCGAACTGAGGGTGTTTCCAAATGTAAAGTGCTATTTACATTTGGATCCTCCAAGTGTAAAACGCAGCGATGATCGAGAGACCGTACTGGATGGCGCGGATGGCGGCGCTCTGGGAGAAGGCGCCCATCGTGTGGCTTTCCGGTGTGCGCCGCTCCGGCAAGACCACGCTTGCGCGGTCCCTGCGCGAAGCGCTCTACCTGAACTGCGATCTGCCTTCCGTGCAGACGCTGCTGGGCGACCCGGAGGCCTTCTACCGGGACGCCGCCGGGCGGATCGTGGTGCTGGATGAGGTGCATCAGTTGCGGGACCCGAGCCGGCTCCTCAAGATCGGAGCCGACCACAGGCCGCGGGTCAGGATCCTCGCCACGGGATCCTCGACCCTGGAGGCGACGCGGAAGTTCCGGGATTCGCTGACCGGGCGAAAGCGGATGCTGACGCTGATGCCCGTCCTGGCCGAGGAACTGGACCGTTTCGGATGCGCCGATCTGCGCGTTCGCCTTTTGCGCGGCGGGCTCCCGGAGCCCCTGCTCGGGCGGGAGCGTGACCCGGGATACTATGCCGAGTGGATGGATTCATACTTTGCACGCGACGTCGCGGAACTGTTCAATATCGACAAGCGGGCCGGCTTCCTGCACTTGGCCGAAGCCCTGTTCCGGCAGAGCGGAGGGCTGATGGAGGTCGCGTCGTTGTCCCGTGACATCGGGATCTCACGACCGACCGTCATGACCTACCTGGATGCCATGCAGATCACGCATCTGATCCACGTTCTCCGTCCGTTTCACGGCTCGGGCGGACAGGAACTCGTGCGCCGGCCGAAGGTGTATGCGTTCGACACCGGATTCGCAGCCTTCGCACGAGGCTGGTCGGACCTTCGTCCCGAGGATTGCGGGGCGCTCTTCGAGCACCTGGTCCTCGAAACGCTGCTGACGCTCGAGGTCCACCCCCGGCTGTACTACTGGCGGGACAAGCAGGGACGCGAGGTGGACTTTGTCGCACCCCGCGGCGATGGCGCCCAGGATGCCATCGAGGTGAAGTGGAATGCGGATGCATGGGAGCCACGCAACCTGGCCGAGTTCCGTCGCCTGCATCCCAAGGGACGCAATCTGGTGGTTTCGCCGCAGTCCCAGCCCGCCTATCGCCGGCACCGGGCGGGGCTCGAGGTCTGGTTTGCCCGGGTCGAGGACCTGCGAGGCATGTTCGGGAACCCGCGCGGTGAAGCCCCGCAGGAGTCGATCCCCGGCCGGACAGGGGTTGGCCGTGCCTCGTCTCGATCTCCCGGCGGGGACCTGATAGGTTGACGACATGATCTCACGGGAACAGATCCTGGCCGCACTGGCCGCCATCAAGGCGGAGGTGTCGGCGCGATACGGCATCCGGAGTCTGGCGCTGTTCGGCTCTCGTGCCCGGGGCGATGCCCGCGCGACGAGCGACGTGGACGTACTGATCGACATCGATCCCCGGGTGGGGCTTGAGTTTGTCGATCTGGCGGAGGTCATGGAGCAGCGACTGGGGCTGCATGTCGATCTCGTATCGACTCGTGCGCTGGCCCCGCGGCACCGAAAGGCGATTGAGGCGGACCTGGTCTATGTCTAGCCGGCCCATAGTGCTTCTCCTGGACGATATCCTCGACGCCCTCGCGCGGATCGAGGAGTACACGCTCGGGTTGACCGCGGAGTCATTCCCGCGGACCTCGATGGCCGCCGACGCGACCCTCCGAAACATGGAAATCATCGGCGAGGCCGTTTCGCGTCTTCCGCCGTCCTTTCGTGCGCTCCATGCCGGGATCGAATGGCATCGCATCGTGGGACTGAGGAACCGGGTGATCCCCGGAGATTTCGGCGTGGACCTCGATCTTGTCTGGGACGTTGTTGCCCGTGTGCTTCCCGGCTTCCATCGCGAGATCCTGCGTCTGCGCCGTGAAACGGATGTCTCCGGCCCGCCGATGGTGCGTGAGACAGGGCTGGTCCCGGCCGTTTTCATCGATCGCGACGGGACGATGAACGACATGGTGTACGACGGGACCCATGGGACGTTCGATTCGCCCCGTCGCGCGGAGCAGGTCCGCCTGCGTCCCGGCGCGGCGGAGTTCGTTCGCGGCGTGAAGGCCGCCGGCTTCCGCGCCATCCTCGTCACCAACCAGCCCGGGTTCGCCAAGGGGACGCTGACGCAGGCGGACCTCGACGCCGTCCACGGCCGGCTCGCGGAGCTGCTGGCGGCCGGCGGGGCGGCGTGGGATGCGGTCTACGTCTGTCCGCATCATCCCGGCGTCTCCGCGTGCGACTGCCGCAAGCCGAAGCCCGGCCTGCTGCTCCAGGCCGCGCGGGAGCATGGCCTCGACCTCGCCCGGAGCTGGATGGTCGGCGACGGCCTGGTCGACATCGGCGCGGGCCGCGCCGCCGGGTGCCGGACGATCCTCGTGGCGAACCTCAAGATCGAACAGATCGAGCGGTTCCTCGCCTTCGAGCACGGCGAGCCGGATCACGTCGCCCGCAACCTGGCCGGGGCCTTGTCCATCATCGTCCCGACGGAGCCGCGCGCATGAGCCAGTCGACCCTGTCCGGTTCGATCGAGCAGATGCGGCGCTGGCTTGCGGAGCCGGGGAACAACCCTCTGCGCGCCGCGGGCGTGGTGATCGACCGCGGCCTGAAGTATGCCGGCCGCAAGCTCGGCGGCGCTCGGCCGTTCGATCTCGGGGGCGAGCGGTTCACGCACCTGATCCACCCGTTCATCCTCGACAACGAGCGCACGGTGGAGATCCCGCTGGCGCTGCGGCTCGTCGAGCGGCGGCCGGGCGCGAGGATCCTCGAGGTCGGCAACGTGCTGGCGGCCTACCGGCGCTTCGAGCACACGGTCGTCGACAAGTACGAGAAGGCGACGGGCGTGATCAACGCGGACATCGTCGACTACCGGCCGGAGCGCCCCTTCGACCTGATCCTGTGCCTCTCGACGCTGGAGCACGTGGGGTGGGACGAGACGCCGCGGGACGACGCCAAGCTCGGCGTGGCTCTCGGCGCGATGTCGCGGATGCTGGCCCCGGGCGGCGAACTGCTCGTCACGATGCCGCTGGGCTACAACGGGAATCTCGACCGGCTGCTGGAGGCCGACGCGCTGCCGTTCACGGAGCGCCGCTTCCTCCGGCGGATCTCGACGGACAACCGGTGGGTCGAGGCGACGTGGCCGGAGGTCCGGGGCGCGAAGTTCGGAACGCCCTACGGTTGCGCGAACGCGCTCGTCGTCGGCCGCGTTCGCGCGCCCGAAGCCGGGCGGGGGGTGGGGGCATGATTCGCACGGCGGTGGTGATCGCGGGCGGGCGGGGCGAGCGGCTGAAGCCGCTGACGGACGACCGGCCCAAGGGCATGGTGCCGGCGGGCGGCCAGCCGCTCCTGCACTGGGTGCTCCGCTGGCTCCAGTCGCAGGGCATCCGGCGCGTGGTCATCGGCGTCGCCTACCGCGGCGACGTGATCGTGAACCACATCGCCGCCGGCGGCGGCCTGGGCATGGACGTGCGCATCAGCGAGCACACGCTCGACGGCGGCACGGCGCAGGGTTTCCGCCTGGCCATCGAGCGGCACGTTCCGGCGGACGAGGAGGACTTCCTCGCGATGAACTGCGACGAGATCACGAACCTCTCGCTGCCGAACCTCGAGGCGGTGCACCGCCGGTGCGGGTCCGTCGTGACAATGGCCCTCGCGCCGTTCTTCTGCCGGTTCAGCGTGGTCGATCACGAGCCGGACGGCCGCATCTCCGGCTTCAAGTACGGCCGCCAGCTGCCGCAGGTTCCGGTCAGCATCGGGGTCTACCTGTTCAACCGCGCGATCCGTCCGCTGCTGCCGCAGACCGGGTCGATCGAGGATGCCGTCTTCACGCGCCTTGCGGCGGATGGGAAGCTGGCCGGCTACATGCTCTCCGGCGGCGAGGAATGGGTGTCGGTCAACGACATGAAGAACATCCGCGAGGCCGAGGAGGCCCTGCGGCGGTTCGGGGCGCTGCCCGCCTAGAGCGTCTTGCGCCAGTGCGCGACGGTGCGCTGGAGGCCGTCGTCGAGCCCGACCTTCGCCTTCCATCCGAGCATCGTCCGGATCTTGGTCGCATCGAGCTCGATGAACGGCTGGTCCGACGCCAGCGGGCGGCTCGGGTAGCCCGGCGGATACTCGCCCATCACCAGCTTGCGCCGCGGGAACCCGGTCAGCTTCGCGATCCGGAGGGCGAGGTCGCGGTTGGACACGACGAACCCCGCCGCCGCGTTGAACGCCTCCCCGGCGATGTCGGCGTGGCGGATCGCCGCGCGGTAGGCGTCGACGTGGTCCGTCACGTACATGTAGTCGCGCAGCGAGTCCGGCGCGCCGATGTAGACGCGCTCGCCCTTCAGCATCGCGGTGACGAGGTACTCCACCATGAAGTTGGTCTCGATCTTCCGCCCGTAGGTGTTCACGCAGCGCATCACGGTCGTGTTGAGGCCGTAGACCGGCGTCATCATCCGGAGGTAGGTGTCGGTCATCGACTTCGTGTTCGCGTAGGGGCTGGACGGCTGGAGCACCGCGTCCTCGGGGATCGGCGGCTTCGCCTGGATGCCGTAGACCTCCGCCGTCGCGGCGTAGATCAGCTTGCGCTTCCGGAACCGCGGCAGATCGAGCATGCCGTGCGCGAGGTTGAGCGTGCCGGTGACGTTCGCCTGCACGTAGGCGAAGGGCATCTCGAACGAGTTGCGGACGGGGCTCATCGCGGCGAGGTGGACGACCACGTCCGGGTTGGTCTTCCGCAGCACGCCCTGGATGCCGAACAGGTCGCACAGGTCGCTGGTGACGAGCGTCACGCCCTCGAGGAACGGGCCGAGACGCGTCATGTCGCGGCTGGTCGCGTGGCGGATGAGGCCGAAGACCTCGTGCTCGCGGCGCAGGGACTGCGCGAGATGGCTTCCGATGAAGCCGGTGACGCCGGTGATCAGGATGCGGCTCATGATGCGGCCTCCAGGGCGGCCAGGTCGGCCGCGCCCACGACGCTGACCTCGGGCATCGCGAAGACCATCCGCCCGCCGCGGCGCAGGAAGTCCGCCTCCTGCAGCATGATCTCGCGCTTGAACTGGTAGGGAAGGACGAGCAGCACGTCCGGCGGGTTCGCGCGGTAGTCGTCGAACGGGATCACCGGGATGCCGGTGCCCGCGATGAAGCGTCCCCACTTGTCGCGGTTCTTGTCCACCGCGGCGGGGATCAGATCCGACGTGATGCCCGCGTACTGGAGCACGACGAGCCCGCGCGTCGAGGCGCCGTAGATGTAGGTCCGCCGCCCGGCGGCCTTCTCCGCCTCCAGGATGCCCCGGACGCGGTCGCGGATGCCGGCGATCCGGCGGGAGAACGCGTCGTAGACCTCGCGGCCGTCGAAGCCGCGGCGGGCCTCGTCGCCGCGCACGGCGGCGAGCCGCCCGGCCGCGCCGGGGGCCGGTCCGATGCGGGCGCCGGCGCGCCGGATGTAGAGCCGGTAGCTGCCGCCGTTCACGTCGTTGAGTTCGACATCCATCACCTCGAGACCGTGCCGCTTCAGCAGGGCCTCGACGGAGAGCAGGGAGTAGTACTCGAGATGCTCGTGGCTGATGTTGTCGAAGGTGTTCTCGGTCAGCATCAGGCCGAGGTAGTTCATCTGGACGATCCACAGGCCGTCGGGTTCGAGGCACTCCGTGATGTCGTGCACGAAGGCGTTGGGATCCTCGAGGTCGTAGAACATCGCGATGCTCGTGATCGCGCGCGCGCGCCGGGCGCCCAGTTCGCGGCGGAACGTGGCGGCGTTGAAGTAGTCGTTCAGGATCCGGGCGCCGCTGGACTCGGCCAGTTTCCAGAGGTTGGAAGGCTCGAAGCCGACCCGGTCCAGGCCTTGGACGGCGTACTGCTTGAGGAGCGTCCCGTCGTTGCAGCCGATGTCGATGACCAGGTCGCCGGCCTTCAGCCCCGCGACACGCGTCGCGGCCCCGGCGAGGTCGGCCAGGGCGGCGACCATCGTCGTGCTGATGCCGGACTGGTACCAGTAGCGGCGGTAGAGCAGTTCGTGATCGAGCGTATGGCGGAGCTGCAGGAGCCCGCAGCCGCCCCTGGAGGACTCGCAGAGCACGAGGTCCAGAGGCGCCTTGACGGTCGTCTCATCCGCGGTGTCCAGGAACCCCACGGCATACTGGTCGCCCAGGGAGAGGATCGGGGCCATCCCGCCCTTCCCGCACACCCGGCACGTCGTCCGTTCGATGACGCTCACGAAATCCAGACCTTTCCCCGCGCCCGCGCGCGAATCCGCGACTTCATAGCGGTTTCGAGGCGCCCGATCAATCCTTTCCGCGGGGACGGACAAGGCCGGCGTGCCGTTCCGCCCCGGTTCGCGGCCGCCAATCTCCCCGTTGCCGCGCCCGGGACCCGCCTGGCAGGTGTAACATTATCGGATGCGGTCGCACTCGATAATGTTACACCTTGCGTGAAGACGGCATGGAGTCGGAGGTTGATTCCACTTGTCAACGGGCGGTTGGATGGGAGACGGTGGGCCCTGGAGACCACGACATGGCTGCGTTTCTGACCGTCTGCATTCCGACCTACAACCGGGCCGCGTACCTGGGCGAGATGCTCGGGTCGCTGGCCGCGCAGATCCGCGCCGGCGGCCACGGACCGGACCGGGTGGCGCTGGCGGTGTCGGACAACGGGTCGCCGGACGGGACGCCGGAGGTTGTGCGTCGCTTCCAGGGGGAGGGCCTGCCGCTGGCGTCCTCGCGCAACGAGCGGAACCTCGGCATCAACCCGAACCTCTGCACCGCGTGCGAGATGGCGAAGGGCCGCTTCTGCTGGCTGCTGGGCGACGACGAGATCCTCGATCCGCGCGCCCTGGACCGCGTGCTGGCCCTGCTCGAAGCGCACGACCCCGGCCTGCTTCTGGTCTACGACACGAAGTACCGCCTCGGCCTCGACGTGCCGGCCGTCTTCGCCGACTACCGCGCGTTCGCCCGCGCGTGCGCCGCCCGCAATCCCGGCGCCCTGACCGAGCACACGCTTCTTTCGAGCAACATCTTCCGGACCGACTGCTATGACGCCGCCTACGCGCGCGCCAGCCTCGCGACGGACTTCCCGCACATGTTCGGGATGATTCGTCCGCTCGCCGCCGCCGGCGCGAAGGTGGTCGTGGCCGGGGAGCCGGTGATCAGCACGCGGGACGACCGTCCGCCGCCGCCCGACGGCCAGTGGGTGGCCATCGACCAGAAGTGGATCGCCTACCTGACGTGGCTCCGCGACGAACTCGCGCTGCCGGAACTCGATCCGTTCGCGCCGACCGAGATGGCCCGGAAGGCCATGCTCCGCAACATGCTGCTGCATCCGCTGGATTTCGCGCAGAAGAACTGGCGGTCGCTGTTCCGCGCCTCGGCCTGGAGGTTCCTGTTCGACCGGCTGTTCCTGCGGCGGGGATGACCCCTCTATCGCTGCGCCCGGTCGTGCAGCGCCTTGGTCATGCGCTCGCGCGCCGCGCGGTCGACCCGGCTTCGGGCGCGGAGGATCCCGAGCGCGTTGCCGGCGGTGGAGACGAGGCCCGCGAGGGGATGGAGGAGCCAGTCGGGGTCGCCCGACGCGACGGCGCGGACCAGCCCCTCGACCGCCGGACCGGCCGCGGTTCCGAAGTAGAGCAGCGCCGCCAGCTTCCGCCCGCCGCCGCCGGCGTCCCACGTCGCGGGGGCCTCCTCGCGGCGCAGGCCGCGGATGATCATCGCGCGCTGCCGCTTGCGGTAGTAGTCGCCCCACGATGTCACGTAGTGGTGCAGCACGCCGCATCCGCGGATCTTGAGCAGCGTCTGCAGGCCCTCGCGCATCAGCGCAGGGAAGAACACCGCCTCGTGGTAGGCCTCGCCGCGGGGAAGGCGGCCGGCCAGTTCGCGGCGGAAGATGAACCCGTTGGCGCCGGTCGGGTAGGAGCCGTCGGCGGGGAGTTGGTAGACCTCCACGTCGCCGGCCTCGCGCGCGGCCAGCCGGGGCCGGCCGGCCAGGAACCGGGCATAGGGGTCGCTGATCTGCAGGCAGGAGGTCAGGTAGCGGTTGAGCGCGGTGT
>Ga0194126_10000674_pt1 | contig 57125 bp, 55 predicted proteins | sample TA2KigC150mmetaG_FD_148641 | JGI IMG/M metagenome (GOLD analysis project Ga0194126, IMG submission 148641) | Freshwater microbial communities from Lake Tanganyika, Tanzania - TA2015035 Kigoma Deep Cast 150m | ecosystem: Environmental > Aquatic > Freshwater > Lake | place: Tanzania: Lake... | reverse complement strand
ATCTTTCGCACTACCATTATTAGGAGGCTTACGGATGTCCAATTTTTTCTACTTTTTACACTTTGTTTATAGTAACATAAAAACATAGAAATAGCAAACGGGACGCCTTGAGATAAGCTATCGCAGATAACCAACTGTTCCAGTGGCATAAATCTAAAAAAAGCGGTTTTTTAAATAGCTGTTCAGAGCAGCTTAGCTGATCAGCTTCTCATTGGCCCACGCTGCAAATGCTAAACAGGCCCTTCGATACCATTTTCTGTAGCGATTTAAAAGCCATAGAAGGTTATTGATATACTCTGCCGAAATGATGCAGGTGATTGTTCGGCATTGAGTAAAATGACCCTTGAGAATAACCGGCCGGCCTGGGGGCAATGCAACTAATCTGAGAAATGAGTGAACACTACCTGAACTCGTACCAGCGTGTAAAAGCAGCCTTAGAAGGTGAAAAGCCTGATCGCGTTCCCCTTTTTGAAGTCTGGATCGATGCCCTGCATCAGGAACTCGGTGTCAGCAACCCGGCCCTGGCCCATCCCGAAGTGGGTCAGGATGTTATACTCTTGCCTTCTGCCGCCCCTCTGGGAAGCAAATCCTGGAAAGATGGAGTGGACGAATTCGGAAGGGTTTGGCATAAGGGTTTGTATCGTGCCGGAGTCTTGAAGACCCTTGCTGATCTCAGGAGATTCAGTCCACCCTCCGCCTATGCAGAACAATTCTTTTCAGAAATAGCTGTTGAACAGGCATTAATCACTTTCCCCGATCACTTTCCATTTTTCGGCACCCACGTCGGCCCGTTCATGAGCACCTATATGGCCATGGGCATGGAAAATATGTTCTGCAGCCTTTACAGTGACCGGGCTTTTGTCGAAAAAGTTATGGATACAAGAACAGATTGGTGTCTGGCTCTTTTCAGGCAAGCTATCAGACTTGGAGCGGAATTGATTGTAATGGGCGATGATGCTGCCCACCGGGGAGGGGCGATGATCTCGCCTGCTGTCTAGCAACAATTAGTGCTTCCACACCACCGCCGAATCGTTGAAGAGTTGTCGGTGCCCGTAATCTGGCACAGCGATGGACGAATGGATGAGCTGCTACCCTTTGCTGTCCAGGCAGGCTTCGCCGGCGTCCACGGCTTGGAACCACCGGCTGGAAACAACCTGGCCGCAATCAAACAGCAATATGGCCGCCAATTGATGCTAATCGGCAATATTGATGTAAATCTGCTTTGCGGTTCAGATCACGATGCCCTCTGCCGGGAAGTTGATCGCTGTCTGCGAGATGGTGGTGACAAAATGTTCATGCTTTCCACCTCAAATAGCATTTTTAAAGGTATGAACCCCTCAACAGTAAAAACCTACTTCAACCTGATTTCGGCAAACTCTTAAAGTAACAATAGCAGACTAACCTGCGTTGTTTTAGAAAGTATTTAAACTAACCATGGAGTCGCCTGATCCACATCTGCATAGAGCTCATCAAATAAAGTTTTGGAAACTGGCCAGATAAAGAAAAGAATTGTGGCGAGATGATTAAGATCCTCGGGAAAAGCCACTTGAGACGTATTCTTATGAAATTTTCCCTCCTTTAAACATTCTAACCCCAAAATAGATCAGCAATAAACCCACTGCGGCGTTCATAATCTCAATCACAGGATCAGGCAAAAACCGGCCTGAGGTAGTCCCAATTACGGCAATCAGCATGAGGAAAAATAACGTTGCCAGTACAGCGCCAAAACCGAATGTGTAAGCGTCCTTTCCCGCCATATCACCTTCAGCCAGCCTGGCAGAAAAAACTCCAGCCCAGAATATGATGGTCAGCGGGTTTGAAGCTGTGATCAGCACCGCTCGCTGAAAAACGCTGCCAGCTTCTACACTTTGGGCCAGGTTAAGACCGGGAATAAATGATAAGCCGAAAACACCCAGCACCGTGCTGATCCCAAAAGCGATTAAGATCAAGGCACCGAAAACTTTCATGACCAAAGCAGCTTTTTCTTTTTGAATGATCGCTCCGATCCCGATGACCGCCGCCACGATGAAGACAGCATCGACCAGTGCAACACCGATCACACCGGTAGTAGCTGTCATAAAACCGCTCAGCAGCGCAGTTTGAAATATAAAGAGAGCAACCGGCCCGACTGCAAACTGCAGCAGCATCCCAAAACGAAACCCTTTAACCAGCACCAGCAGCACACCCCCGGCAGTAATTATCACCATAATAAGTTAGTAGTCAGACTTAAATTAATTCAGCAGAGGATTATGAAATGCTTGTTCTAGCCGAAAAGTAGTGGTCATATCCTCCCATTTTTATGCGGGAAACACGCATTTTGGATTAATATAGCGGCCCTTTGTCTGCGTATGATTTCCGTACTGGATTGCCTCTTCGGGGCACCGGTTGATACAGGCAAAGCACTGGACACAGTTATGGCCCCATGTCGGGTTACTATCTACCGTTATATTATTCGTATTGCATATTTCTGCACAGAGTCCACAGGCGGTGCAGTTATCAGTTGCATAAAATTTCTTTGTATCCATGGCAAATTTCTTAAAAAAGAAGTTTGTGATATAGGATTTTTTAAAGGGCTGGTTTCCTATAACAGTATCAAAATGATTATCCTGTTTTACGTTTATGGCCGTAACTATCTCAGCAAGTCGGTCTTCGGCGGCCGCTAGTTTCTTTTTTACTTCTGCTTCGGAATCAAGATTATAGCTACCAATCATATAGTTGTTCGGCATTACAAGAGAAAACCCACTGTTTAACTTTAGACCTTTGCGCAGCAGGCTTTTTTTGAGGATCCGGGTTGTATAACCTTCTTCATCACCGCAGGTAGCGACAGAAAAAACATAGTTATTGTGGCAATTATTGATCTTCATTGCTTTAACCAGGTCCATCACCATGTAAGGCGCCTGCCAGGCATAAACGGGAAAAACAAAGCCCACCTTTTCATCCGCGGAAAGAGTGCAATTAAGCGGTCTTTTACTATTCAATTCAGCTGCAATCGAAACCAGCGGTTCATCAAGTTCATTACTTAAAAACTGAGCTGCATAAAGTGAGTTGCCAGTGCCCGTGAAGTAAAAGATCATGATCATCCCTCAATTCTATTTGTATTGTTTAACAATCTACTTTCAGCGCGCTTGATCTTATCCAATTTTTTGCCTATTATGATCTAACCCTTCCAATGTATTGTATCAAACTTGGTAAAACTACTTAGACGTCAGGCTATCTCTTACCGGCCAGCTTCCTGCCAGCCTCGAGCACAAAGCAAAGGCCAACTTGAAATAATATGCAACTATTTAACCTTACTAAAACCTTTTTATTATGTTTCCTCAATTAATCCTCGACCTTATCCACCCAGAGCTGGAATAATACATTTCTCAATCAGGGGCCAGCGGTCTCGAGGCTTACTGATAATTTTAGAGGCAATGACTACGACCAGGTCTTTTTCCGGAATACAACAGATCACATTGCCGCCGCTACCCAACGCTGAAAAAGAGAAAATGCCTCCCACTTCTCTCAGCCACCAAAGGTAGCCGTATTTGTTAGCATTCATAGCCGTTGATTCATTAACCCATTCCCTGGTTATAACCTGAGTATTTTCCCAAATTCCATCATTCAGATAGAGAAAACCAAAACGTGCCATATCCCTGGGAGTTAAGGTAAGCCCCCAGCCACCTGCAGTATTGCCACCCGGGTCTTTGACCCATCCGGTTACTTTCTTTCCAAACATGTCATCTAATCCAAATGATTTCGACTGCTGATCCGGGATTTCTTTCATACCCAGTGGTCGGAACAGATGCTCATTGGCATACTCCCAGGCGCTCTTACCTGTTACCCGGGTAATAATCGCTGAAAGCAGGTGCGTTCCTGCTGTATAATACTGAAATTGCCCGGGCTGACCTTTTTGCCCCAACAGGTCAAGGGTATACTTCACCCAGTCACGCTGCCTGCGCAGCCTGTCGAGCGGTTCCTGGCCACCCCTGCCGCCTGTTTTCCAGGAAAATGGAAACGGCGCAGTCATGGTCAGTAGATGCCTGATCGTTACCGCCCGTTTTATGTTAGCGGCATAGGCAATATATTCTGGGAAATAATCCAGTACTTTCTCTTCCACGCTTGTGATATGTCCTGCATTAATGGCAACACCAATCAGGGCAGATATGATACTTTTAGTCACAGATGCAACATGATGGGGATCTTCAGATCCATAACCATGGTCATACCTTTCAAAAATGATCTGACCTTTATGCACAACAACGAAACCGTTGATATTGCCATATCCAGACTTGATCATATGATCAAGCCCCGCGAGCTTTTCCTCATTCACCCCCATTACCGCCGGAGCAGCTGTCCGCCACTGTTTAGTCGGCCAGTAATCTCTTTCCATTATAGATACCTTCCGCTAATTGACTTTGAGTTTTCCTTCAGCATCTGAGGTGAGCCCTCCGCAATAATAAAACCACCTTCTGCGCCTCCACCCGGACCCAATTCGATAATCCAGTCACAGGAAGCGAGAACTGCCGGATCATGCTCAATAACAATTACGGAGTTACCTTGTGCAACAAGTTCATTTAACAGTTCAATAAGCCTGGCGGTATCGTAGAGGCTTAGACCTGTCGTAGGTTCATCCAGCACGTAAAGGATCTGGCCCTTTCTCTGCCTGCCGATCTCTTTGGCCAGTTTTATTCTTTGCGCCTCTCCGCCGCTTAATGTTGGGGTAGGCTGACCAAGCTTAATATAGCCCATACCAATGCGCTGTAATACCTTCAGGATGGATACAATTCCTTTGTGATCCCCAAAGAAAGAAACAGCTTCTGCAACCGTCATCTCAAGAATTTCATAAATATCTTTATCCCTATACCTGACAGCCAAAGCCTCGTCGTTAAAACGTCTTCCGTGGCAACGGCTGCATGTTTTATCAATGCTTAAATTACCGCCCAGCCAGATTTTTTCATGGCCGACGCCTAAGCATTGCGAACAAGCACCCTTTGAATTAAAAGAAAAATGGCCTGCAGTAATTTTAAGGGTTACGGCCTGCGGTTGACTGGCAAAAATTCTGCGCACCTTATCCCAGATCCCGATATATGATGCAGGGTTCGAGTTCATGTTCCTGCCGATGGGAGCTTGCGATACTTCGGCAAAACCGGAGATCTGCTCCATCCCCTCCAGCCTGTCTGCAGCAATTATTACCTCGTCAATACCGTTCTCATCATCAATTTCATTTTCTTCCAGAAGGAAGGTGTTGTCATGAAAATAGCTTTTCAAAAGCGGAATCAGGGTATTGGAAACAAGGGAGCTTTTCCCACTGCCCGATAGGCCCCCGACTCCCACTAAAACGCCCAAGGGGAATGACACAGTTACATCCTTCAGGTTATTTGTTTTTGCATTACGGACTGTCAGACAGGGCAGCGTTTCAACGCTTGAACAAAGGTCTCTCTTAGGCATGGCTACGCTACCGGAAAGGTATTGGCCGGTTATTGATTCCCTGCACTGAAGCAATCCCGCAAAATCACCCTGGTAAACTATCTGACCGCCTTCAGTGCCTGCTTTTGGACCCAGGTCAATAATACTTTCCGCCGCCTGGATCGTGTTTTTGTCATGTTCTACAACAATAACAGTATTGCCCAATTCTTTGAGCTCAAGGATTGATTTCAAAAGGCCAAGTTTTTCAGATTCGTGCAAACCTGAGGTTGGTTCATCCAGCACATAGATCAGGGAATCCATTTTAGAATCGAGGTGGGCATTTAAAAAAAGCCGCTGCAGTTCTCCGCCGCTTAAAGTGGGCATCTCCCGGTATAAAGAAAGATACCCCAGGCGGGCCTTGATTAGCTTTTTAGTTTTTGCCAGGATATCGTTCAGCAGGTTTTTCCCAAAAGGGGTGAACATCTCCAGGTTTAGAAGAGCGCTTAGGAAAAAATCCAGTTCCGAGATGGTCATCTGCCCTAAGTTTCCTATGTGCCGGCCATTAAGCAGCACTCTGCGTGCTTCTTCTCCGATCCGAAATCCATGGCAGGCAGAGCAGGTTACCCTGGTATAGAGACCGTTTAAGTCTTCACCCCGATAAAGTCGACCCTGAAAGATTCTTGTCAGGCAATAGCTAAGTTTTTCATAATTACCATTTACAGGATAACCGTGGATTACTTCTTCCTTTACCTCTTCGGGTAAATGCGCAAAGGGCATCATTAGGTATTCATTATATTTTCGCTGCAGCAACCTGTAATAACCGGGTGTTACCCCGGCTCTTTCAAAAACCTGCCCCAAGGTTGTCCGGCTGTTTGGAACCAATTTATCCATATTAATCTCATAGTACGCCCCACGTCCGAAGCATTTAAGGCACATTCCATTGGGATCATTGTGAGAAAAATAATCCGGCGGCAGGCGCTCTTCATTGTTTCCGCATTTTTCACAAATAAGGTTATTATTCACCTGTATCCCACAGGCAGAGCAAATAATTTGTCCTTCCCCTGCGTAGAGCAGCGCTAGCATTTTGATCATCCCGGTTCTTGAACCAACCGTTGAACGGGGGTTACTCTGGCGAATGATATTTTGCTGCACAGCGATGGTCGGACCGAGGCCCTGTATATTGTCAAACTTTTCCTGATCATCAAGGCCTGCAAGTATACCAAGCGCTTGCAAATATTGCTTTTGCCCTTCCTCAAAAATAATATCAAATACAAGGCTGGATTTGCCTGATCCGCTGATCCCTGTTACCACAACCAGCTCATTTTTGGGGATGGATAGATCAATGTTTTGGAGGTTGTGGAGCCGTGCACCTTTGATTGTTATATTCTTCATGAACAGCCTCTATTCATTAGCAGCTTGCTGCATTCAAAGGTCATTGTCAAGAGGACGTCAAAATCCCCATGATATAACTTAACCTTGTTCTGTATTCATTTCTCATAAATTAAGGTTTTTACACCTGCTGGACAGTTCGCTCATGAACTGTTCACGGTTTTCAGGTGAGATAAAAGTAGTGCCTAGCAAATAGCCCTTTCCATGTTGCCTTATTTCAATGCGATCCCCGGATAGAGCCATCGAAGATAACATATTCCGGCTAAGCTTCAGCGACTTGATCTTTGAATAAGCGATTCTCTCAGTAAATGGACCACTTCTGCAGTATAGGTATTCATCCCTTAGTTCATAGTATGTTCCGTAATATATCCAAAGTAGAAGTGCTATAACCGGCAAGCCTATGCTATAACTAATCGCAGTTTGATCATCTAACATAGTCATGGTGCCGACTATAATAGCAATAATGGACCAGATAACAATGCTAACCCATAGATCAATCTTTGATTTGACTCTCATGCTTCCATCTTCCTTTCATACCAGGCAACGGCAATTTTACAACTGGTTTTTTTGCGGAAAGAATTGTTTTATTCACTGCATAATACCTACAATCTACTCCTACAAAAATTTCGGGACACAATAATAGTATTTTACACTTTCAAACTGCTCAAGCGATATTGCCAAGCAAGTTAAACAAATCGGAATGAACTGAATCAAGCTTAAACGCTTAAATAAACATTTTTTTCATGGTGTTCAGAAATTCATATCTGCGAATCTATTAAAGTATCCTTGCAAAAAACCATCCGATCATAACGCCCTTGAGGACCAGTTTAATAGGCAACGCACTCCAGAAACCAAGAGAAGCGCCCACACCGGATCTGATCGCTTGATCAGTACGACGTCTGAAAATATAATCAGCAATAGCAGCCCCGAGGAAGGGCCCGATTAAAAGGCCGATTGGGAAAAACATTAAACCGACCAATAAACCTAAAGCAGCACCCCACATCGCAGCCTTGGAACCACCAAAATAGCGGCTGCCAATAGCAGTTGTCAGGTAGTCAACTCCAATCACAGCTAATGCCAGTATTACTTGCCAAACAAAAAACGAAAGACCAAGTTTATCAAACCCCGCAATAAAGCCATAGATGACCATACCGATGACAATCAGCGGCGCTTCTGGAATAATCGGCAGCACAGTACCAACCAGACTGGCTAAAAAAAAGATTGAAACAACGATAATTGCTATTGTATCGCTCATAAAATACCCCCTAAAGGTAACTTTTATTCGACAATCGTCTCCATCTTTAGAAATCCTCTTTGCTTACTGCTACCATAAGCAGCAAAATGCTGGGTTCCGGAGCAGTTTTTGATCTTCTTCCTGTATTGTATCAAAACTGGGTTAAAATAACCGACATTATAGCGAGGCAAATGAAGCAGTTGCACAGAGGTACTTATTAGGGGGATTTTCTGGGTTACAGGAAAATGCCACGATAGATTTCACAGAGAAATTCTTCTATAACCTAAGAGTTGCAGTTAATCATTACAGCATAGCCAGGAAGGCAATTATTATATAGGGAGGGACAATACAGTATGGTAATTAAGTTAGTATCTTTTGGCTTTGTATGGTTGGTTTTGTTTTTAGTGGGGTATTTTGCGGCTGATTTTAGTTTAGTGGAATCTTTGGTTGGTGCGCTTGTTATTTCTGCTCTTGGTTTTATCATTGCTGCCTGGAACGATTTATTCTAACAGGAGGGTAATTCATGGTTAAAGGGAAATTATACAACTTAATTGATAGCTTTCCGTAACCTATGAATACTCTTTTATTGCTTTTTCAACGGATTCTTTATCCAGATAGGTAATTCTGCAAATGTCATCGTGCGTGTAGTTTTGTAGTGACAAACGGTATGCGACATGTTCCATACGTTCGCCTACCTCAATCAAGTTCTGATCATAATCGTAAAATCTAACAACCTGTTGTTTCCATGGCTGTTCTATTATTTCATGGACAAACTCCAGATTCAACTCCTTAATAATTACTACTAGATCAGGTAGCGCATCATGCTCAAAACAAAGCTCAAAACTATTCGATCTTTTAGTAACACTTTTGTTGCCAATTAAAGATTGAAAGTGATCTCGTTGATGAATTGCAAAATCGCCTTCGAATGTCACATTTTCGCCAAAATCCATTTTTACAGTTTGCTCCAGAATACTTTCATATAAATACCGAGACCTTTTAATGTCATCAACCACAACAAGTGGACATAAATATTGCATTTTGATTCCTCCTGTGATCCTTTTTTCATGAGACAAAGAAATGGGCTTAAACTCTAAACAAACCACGGAAACCTCTTGCAGAATAATAAGTCTCCGCTCCGTTATGGTAAACGAAAACAGTATCATAACGGCGGTCACAAAAGAGGGCCCCGCCAAGCCTTCTGATTTTAGGAGGTGTTTTTACCCAACTTGAGGTTTTGGTGTCGAACTCACCCAGCTTTTGCAGCTCGCGGTATTGTTTTACAGTTAAAATATCAATACCCATGGCAGAAGCCATATCCATAGCGTTATTATCTGGTTTATACTTTTTCCTGGACTCCTGAGCTGCATGATCGTAACATAAATTTCTACGACCTTTAGGGCTTCCTGCTGAACAATCGTAAAACAAGTATTCACCACTATGGTCATCATAGCCTACAACATCAGGCTCACCACCGGTTCTTTCCATTTCATTCAGCGACCACAGCTTCTTAGCTTCGCCTAAGAGCCTTTTTTCTATGATTACCCATTCAAGATCCTCATGGCGCTCCATGTTCAGTTCAAAACGCAGTTTTAATGTTTTCAGCAATTTATCACGCATCTCAGGAGACAGCTCTCTATTTTTATTTTGCATTAGTTAAACTCTCCACCCTTTAATTGGTCACCTGCTGTTACCTAAATTCTACATTGGGGCTTCTATACCTTTAAAACTTTAGATGAGCAATTATCGCAAGCTCTTTCGGCAATGGACAACCTTTCGTTGATGGCAATGGAAGGGCGTCGAAATTATTACTCAATTTAGGGCTCATAGAAAAAGGGTGCACATCCGGATGACGACATTGGCAGTTATAATTTTTAGCTCTGCTCCCCCCCTGATAGGATCTCAAACAATGCAGAAAATAATCTTTAAGTCTTATGGGTTTTCCTACCCTTGAACAGTGACTGTGCCTATTTTACTGTATATAATTGGTGCACAAGTACCTGTTTTGAGTGGCTTTCAGTATTTAGCTCTTTACAATACAACTGAAAGCCCGCATAGCGGCGTTTTAATGCAAAAAAAGGAGGTTTCCAAGATGTCTGCTATTATGGAAAATAGTTATCGAATAGAGCCGGCGAAGCCGGAGCACCTGGTCGCACTACCAGCAATTGAACGTGCAGCTGCTGATATTTTTCCGGAAGAAATGATCTCTGATGAAGTTAAAGACTACGTTCTATCACCGGAGGAATTTGAAAAGGCATTAGCTAAGAAGCACCTTTGGGTAGCAATTACAGCAGCTAATCAGCCAGTTGGCTTTGCTCTGGTTACAGTTAATGCCAGTGGCAAATCAGCTATGTTGGCAGAACTTGATGTCGATCCAGCTCATCAGCAGAAAGGGCTTGGCGCAGCAATGGTGCAAACAGTTATTAAGTGGGCTCGCCAAAAAGGTTTTCAGCACTTGCTGCTAACTACATTCAGCAATGTGCCCTGGAATGCTCCTTTTTATGAAAAAATGGGCTTCCGGCGTTTGTCCCGGAACGAATTGACGGCAAACCTTGTAGCATTACTAAATAAGGAAGATCAACTGGGCCTGAAAAACAGGGTAGCGATGCAACTTGATTTATAATTTTCTTACCTTTTAGCTAGGCCTGGACGGCCGGCATTCTAAAAACAACCCTCTGAAAGATAAGTATTTCATAGTGCTCCAAAAAATATGCCAATCCTGCTTTTCATACATCTATCTTCTTACTTTGGCGCTCTTTTTTCATTCCGGGCATTCTATCACGCAAAAGGTTTGCAGATATACCAGGCTGCTCTGGTATCGACATCGACAACTCTAACATCCGTAAAGCAGCTTTTCAGTTCGGAAAAACAGTCTTTCATCTCCGGTTCGGCGTTTTCAATAAAGTGGAAGTAGTCGCCCCCTTCCAACCATTCGACGAATGTGGTAAAAAGTGATCGCTTATCATTATAATCATAAATGACAACAAAATGCCTAGCAACCCGGCTCATTTCAACATACATACGCTTTCTTTCCTCAACCTTTAAGCCATGGGCGACATAAGATGCAATAGCAATATCGAAACTGTTATTCTCAAAAGGCAAACCTTCCAGCACATTAGCGTGCATAAAACTGATATCTTTATTCTCCTGCTTGGCTTTAGCTATTTCCAGCATTTTACCAGCCGGATCGATACCGGTCACCTTCAGACCCTTTCTATTTAAGACTGAACATAACGCGCCGGTTCCACAGCCGATGTCAATAATACTATCAAAAGACGACAAATCCAGCTCATTTGCCGCTCCCTCTATGACTTCAGCAAACCGCCTTTTTTGCACGTTATAAAATAAGCCGTAGACAGGCGCTACTGAATTAAAGAATATATTGCCCTTCTTTTTGGCCAACAGAGGAACGCCCCTTTTGGGAATCAGTTAGAATATCCTGGCAAAAAACCATCCAATCATAACGCCCTTGAGGACCAGTTTAATAGGCAATGCACTCCAGAAACCAAGAGAAGCACCCACACCGGATCTGATCGCTTGATCAGTACGACGTCTGAAAACATAATCGGCAATAGCTGCACCGAGGAAGGGCCCGATTAATAGGCCGATCGGGAAAAATAGTAATCCGACCAATAAGCCCAGAGCGGCACCCCACATCGCAGCCTTGGAGCCACCAAAATAGCGGCTGCCAATGGCAGTTGTCAGGTAGTCAACTCCAATCACGGCTAAAGCCAGTATTGTTTGACCGATAAAAAAAGAAAGACTAAGTTCGTCGAACCCCGCAATAAAACCATAGATAACCATACCGATGACAATCAGCGGCGCTTCTGGAATAATCGGCAGTACAGTACCAACCAGACTAGCCAAAAAAAAGATTGAAACAACGATAATTGCTATTGTATCGCTCATCAAATACCCCCTGAAGGTAACTTATCTATGTTTCAACCCTATAAAGGTCACTTCTAACCAAACAGTAACATCAAAATGATTTGACTGCAATCTTTACAGAAATTCGGGGCAATGACTATGAGCTTGGCCTGAAAAACCGGTCGTCTATGCATCTTGACTTATAATTCCCTTTTGAAAAAGTATTTCATGCTTACTTTATTAATTTGCTTCTGAACAGTTTCTTGCTCAAGACCAGGATCGCAGTTACACAGATATAGCATACCAGCACAACCGGGTTAGGAATCAGGTTAAGTTGACCATCCAGTAACCACCTGACAGAATCTAAAGAATAGCAGTAGCGGCGCAACATCTCTAGCAGAACGACATAGGCAACCCCAAAGGCCAGAGGAAGCATGAACATCCAGGGGTTTTTTGTGGAAGTCAACTTCTTGGTCAGGGGTACGAGGATAAAGGTGATGATAAAAATCAAAATAATCATACCTGCATCGATGGTCATGCTGAAATAGCTTTGACCAATATTTTCAAGCCACAATAATGTATTAATACCGACAATAAATAAGAGAAACCAGGTCATTCCATCAAAAAGCGACAGGATGGCAAAGCGGGAAGGTCTGGCAAAGGAATGCAAGATTTCCCTGGCAAAGAGCTCCGGGTTACCGATAACCGTATCAGCATCTTTCCCGGCACGCTGGGCAGAGATCAGCAAATCGAGAAGATCTTCCTTGATCTCTTTCTTTTGATTCCTACTAAGCTGTGAATTGGCAATTGCATCCCTGATCACTTCATAGTGCCGGTAATAATCTCCACGCAGCGTCCCTTCCGCCTTTCCTGTGTGCAGCTTTTTAATCTTGAATAACACAAGCAGCACCGAAGAGATACTAATAAATATGATTAGGGCGGTCGTCATAAGCGGCATTAATTCTAAATCCCCGGTATTATACTCAGGCTGCGTCTTGATCGCAAAGAATGCGGTTACAATTACACAGCAGGCCAGGAGAATCGAACTGAGCAGAAGAATCTTCTCACGCTTGGTCATTTCTATCACCTTCCATAATATTACTTACAATATTATTAATTTTAGACCAGCTTTTCTCGAACGCCTTCAGGCAATCTTCCCCCTCCGGTGTCAGAAAATAGTATTTTCGATCCGGTCCGTATGGAGACGGTCGCTTTTCAATCCTTAAGAACCCTTTATTTTGAAGCCTGGACAGGATTGGGTAAACGGTAGCCTCATTTACAGCAAACCCGGCGGCATTAAGGATTTCTACTGCCTTGTAGCCATAGATCTCCTGCTCGCCAATGATCCTCAACAAACAGCCTTCCAAAATTCCTTTCACAATCTGTGTTTCATTGTTCATAAAATTAACCTCATATGCATTACATAGTAGCACCACCACGATTATACTCTCACTATTATGCATTGTCAAGTAGCTGTGATCAACAGTAGCTGTGATCAATAGTCTATACATCTTGCCTTGGGGAGAGGAAATAACCTCACCAACAGAAGTATTTTAGATCAAAAAAGGGACAGCGTGAAACGTCCCTTTGTCTCCCTTTGTCTCTTGCCTGTGCTTCTTAATTGTGTTAGAAATGAATGATAGAATATATGAACTGTCAAAACAAGGCGGTGATTGGATGAAAAACCATACCAAAAAGATAATTGCCCCCGTTGTCATTACCGTGCTGTTGGTCCTATACCTCGCTTCGTTCTTGTTAACCTGGTTATTCAACCCATTTTCTTTGTCGGTAAAACTCATTGGGACGTTAATACCGCTGGCGCTAATCGGGGTCAGCGTCTATGTGTTAGTTGAAAGAATAAAGGAAATAAGGAGCGGTGAAGAAGATGATCTTAGTAAATACTGATTATATCGTGGGCAAGGAATTTGAAATGCTCGGTTTGGTTAAGGGAAGCACTATACAGAGCAAAAACATCGGCCGAGATATCACGCAGGCTTTCAAAACACTGGTCGGCGGCGAGCTGAAGGCCTATAACGAGATGATGAACGAGGCCCGCGCGCTCGCCACCAAGAGGATGGTCGAAGAAGCAGAGGCGCTTGGCGCCGACGCTATCATTAATATCCGCTACGCCTCGGCGGCAGTGATGTCCGGTGCTGCTGAAGTACTGGCTTATGGAACGGCTGTCAAGTTCCGCTAGTTTTTGTGCTTTCAGGAGAGCTGAATTCGTTTGGGTGCCTGGAAGCGTTTGCGGTGGTTAGTTGTTTTGAAAGGTTCGTTTTTCGGGTGCACAAATTTGTGCTTACGGGAAATACGATAATTCTGACATGCCCCGGTCGTCAAGCAATCCTTTCGTATTCCCGCAATTACCTGGGTTTAGCTTTATGAATACTCCTTAATCGCTTTTTCAACAGATTCTTGATCCAGATAGGTAATTTTGCATATATCGTCATGCGTATAATTTTGTTGTGATAAACGGTATGCGACATGTTCCATTCGTTCACCGATCTCAATCATGTTCTGATCATAATCATAAAATCTAACAACCTGTTGTTTCCATGGCTGTTCTACTATTTCGTGGACAAACTCCAGATTCAACTCCTTTATAATTTCTACCAGATCAGCTAGCGCATCATGCTCAAAACAAAGCTGAAAACTATTCGATTTTTTAGTAACATTTTTGTTGCCAATTAAAGATTGGAAGTGATCTCGTTGATGAATTGCAAAATCGCCTTCAAAAGTAACATTTTCACCAAAATCCATTTTTACTGTTTGTCCCAAGATCCTTTCATATAAATACCGTGACCTTTTAATGTCATCAACCACAACAAGTGGACATAAATACTGCATTTCGATTCCTCCTGCGATACTTTTTTCTTGAGATAAAGAAATGGGCTTAAACTCTAAGCAACCCACGGAAACCTCTTGCGGCATAATAAGTCTCCGCTCCGTTATGGTAAACGAAAACCGTATCATATCGACGGTCACAAAAGAGGGCTCCGCCAAGCCTTCTGATTTTAGGAGGTGTTTTTACCCAACTTGAGGTTTTGGTGTCGAACTTACCCAGTTTTTGCAGCTCGCGGTATTGTTTTACCGATAAAATATCAATGCCCATGGCAGAAGCCATATCCATAGCGTTGTTCTCTGGTTTATACTTTTTCCTGGACTCCTGTGCTTCATGATCGTAACATAAATTTCTACGACCGTTGGGGCTTTCTGCTGAACAATCGTAAAACAAGTATTCACCACTATTTTTATCATAGCCGATAATATCCGGCTCACCGCCGGTTCTTTCCATTTCATATAGTGACCACAGCTTCTTAGTTTCGACTATAAGCCTTTTTTTTATGATTACCCATTTAAGATCCTTATGGCGCTTCATGTTCAATGCAAACCGAAGCTTTAAGGTTTCCAGCAATTCACTGCGCACCTCAGGAGATAGTTCTCGATTTTCATTTTTCATTAGTTAAAACTTCCCGCCATCAAATTGGTCACTTTCTGCTACCTTAATTCTACGTTGTGGTTTGTAAACCTCTAAAGCCCTGGATGAAATCTTATCACTGATCATCTTCGAAAATGTGCCATGGGAATAATCCTTTTATGAAATTGTCTAGGGGACGGGGTTGTTGACAACAATCCCCACACTAATGATGCTACGACCCCGATGCCCCCTGTCAGCCTGAAAATTCGCTTCACTGATCACTATGCCTGTCATAAATTCTCACTTAATAATTCTCAATTTATTTGCTTATCTTAAGCCATTCATCCAATGCGCATCCACACAGCTTATTAGCATTATCATAAACATGCAAGCGGGGACTTAGATCAGGCAAGCTTTATTTATCGACTATTAAATGCATACTAAGAGTTGTCAATATCCCCGTCCCCTAGACAATTTTAGACAATTTAAGAGTTGTCAATATCCCCGTCCCCTAGACAACTTATCTCATTTCATTTTCTTATATAAAAGATACATTACGATCGTCAGCTGCAGCAGACCTGCAGGAATCCAGAAATACCCCATATATTTCAAAACAGTATTTTCATATTTTAAACCGAGAATAATAAAGATTAAACCCAAGCAGATGAACGTTACAGCACTCAAAGTAAAACCTGCTTTTTGAAATATTGGCATCTCTTTAGCTCCTCCTGTCTTTTTGCAACCCACACGGTCATTCTTCCCGTAAATAACCATCTTATCCAAATGCTCCCCCTTCCATTTTATTTTTCATTTTAATAGGCGCTAACTATTCTTTTTTATTTTCAGCCACCCGGCAGTCGAAAACTTCGCCAATCTGGACGCTGAAGGCGTAGGCAATACGGAAAGCCAGCTCCAGCGAAGGAGAATATTTGCCACCCTCTATGGCAATAATTGTTTGCCGCGATACTCCGGCTTTTTCAGCAAGCTGTTGCTGGGTCATTTCATCAGCAAAAAACCTTAATTTACGAATGTTATTTGTAATCTCAAATTTGTTACCCATTTTTAAACGCCCCTCTTGTAATAATAGAGCTGGGTACAGCCATCTAAGATGCTTCCTACGCAAAACGAAACAAACAGGACATTGAGCGCCATAAATGGCGGATATTCAAAGTACAATAAAATCAGAGAAGCAACGAAACCAACTCCAGCTGTACTATAACTAACTCTCATCGATTTAAGTTCGATCAACTTACCCATCTCATCCTCAACCATTTCCAGCTTAATAGTTCTTTCAATCTCCTGATCATTGCAATTGCCGTTCTTAATGCTCTCTTTAACGGCCAAGCCGATAGAGAACAAAATGTGAAATACGATTTGAACTAGAATAGCCATAGCTATTCCAATGCCGATAAATATTAGCATAACCTGTGCCCAATATTTGAGATCATCCATTACTAATAAACCGTCCTGATAGCTACCGCTGACATAGAACAAGTAAACAATCAACACGACTGTACCTGATATAATATTTGTAACATTTTTTGCCACCTGATAAGACATGATCTTTCACTCCTTTTGATGTTTGTTAAAGCAAACATATTGTAGCTCATGCTTTGCTATATGTCAAATATTTTTTACTTTTTGCATAAAATTTTCACTGATAACCTAAGATCAGACTTGATATTTCATTTCTGCCTGGCCTGCTTCCTTACCGTTTCCTTAGTTCACGTGTTTATACAACACTATGGACACCCTGAAAATTTTCAGTGAGGAGATCACTGAACAAACACAGCGCACGGCTAAGAATATTGCGCACACCTAATAGTAATTGACAGGGCTATTCAATTTCGTTATGATATAAAATAGTAGTAATTCTCTATAGTTAGTAGGAAAAGGAGTTGGTTGCTATGAAATACTTTATCTCGTTAAAGAATATTAATATCTCAGCTTTTATTTTATTTTTTATTATTTTAGTTTTTCTGGTATCCGCCTGTTCAGTTAGCGATACCGGAACAGAAGATGATCCTGCGGTTGAAGAAATTAAAAAAGTTATCGATAATGAAGATCCGGAAGAGCCGCTTGAAGAAACAGCTTTAAACTTTGTTTTTGAAACGCCAATAAAATCACCTCACTATGTCGATAATGTCCCCTACCATGCCTCTGTTATTCCAGCAGTTCCGGTTAATGTCATTGTAAATTTTGATTTTGATGTAATTTCCGCTTCAGCAATAGTTGTAACAGGCCAGGATGGCCAGGTGTACAGTACAGGTGACACTATAATTGATGACAACAAACTCGGCATGAGAGTGATGATGGTACCCGATGCTCCGGAGGGTTTATATACTGTTAACTATCAGGCTTGCTGGCCAGACGGAAGTTGCCATGACGGCATGTTCCAATTTGCAATTGACAGTTCACTCTTATCCGGATTCGAAGACCTCAAAGGTCAGTCGGAGGTTGTTGTTGATATGCAACATAACTACTTCGAACCACAGGATATAATAATTGAGGTTGGCACGACTATTACCTGGATCAATAATGACAACGTCGACCACTATATTAATACTGACCCACATCCGGGACATAATTATTTTCCCGCTCATAATTCACGGTCCATAGCGGGCGACGAAAGCTATTCATTGAAATTTGATCAGCCGGGATATTATCCATATCATTGCAGCGCTCACCCGGCAACTATGATTGCAACAATTGTCGTAGAGTAACCTGGAAGTGAGGCTTCTAGCATGAAGCGAAATCTGGTGATTGCAACAGGCTTGGTTCTAGCTGGTTTAATTCTATACTTAGGCATTACCGGTAACCGGTCCCAGGATGAAGGTAGCGATGACAACGGCAGCAATCAGGCAATAGATTCTGTTTCACAGGCCACTGAAAACCGTTACCAGGAGTTGGAGATCAGAGATTATGAAGGCATCAGACTTGATCCATCCGTAGGACCCCGGGATAACTCCATCGCAGGGATACAGCAGGTTAATATTGAAGAATACGAGCTGCAGATAACCGGACTCGTTAAAAAACCTTTATCTTTAAGCTATGAAGAGGTGCTTGAAAACAAGAGCTATGAGCGGCTGATAACTCTTTACTGCGTAGAAGGCTGGGATGCCACTGTCTTATGGAAAGGGGTTAGAATCATGGATCTATTAAACAAAGCAGAGATTCTGGATGAAAACAGTAACTTGATCTTTCATTGTGTTGATGGTTATACAACATCTATGCCCCTTGAAACAATAAAAACAAGGGATCTGCTCCTGGCCTACTCGAGTAATGGAGTAACCCTGCCTGAATCACTTGGCTTTCCCTTCATTGTTGTTGCTGAAGACAAGGCAGGCTATAAATGGGCGCGCTGGGTAAATGAAATAGAAATTTCAGATGACCTGACTTACGAAGGATATTGGGAAAGCAGAGGATTTTCAAACGAAGCTGACATCAGGCGTTAAAGTTGTCGGATTGCACAACCTGACCTTTTTTGTATGTTTCTCAGGGTGAAAGAAGATCGAGAGCAAGGTTGTCGGTTTCAACAACCTGCATCCAGGCACTTCCAGCCAATTTAGAGCCGGAAAAGTCCAGGATAAAGGGCTGAGACTCTTAGCTAACGTCCACTTTTTCTTCAACTTTACCGATTAGGTCAAGGCACTTTTGAAAATAATCACTATGGCTAAAAGTAAGCTCAATTGCCTCCCGGGGACAGTTCAAAACGCACCGACCACATCCCCGACACATCTTTTCATCTATCGACGCACTGCCGTTGCCAACCGAGATAGCCTGGACAAAACAAAAAGGCACACACTCACCACAGCCATCGCAGTCTCCGTTTACTGTCACTTCGACCCCTTCCAGCTTGTGAACCATGTCAGCTATAGAGTGCGAAGCCACCATCAATAGTTTCCAGAGGCAGCAACACTCACAACAATGACAAACAGTCAGCAAACGCTCGACCGGATCGACCCCCAACCAAATTTTATCAAGGCGGTTTTTGCCAACCAGGTTGATTAAACCGGCTTTTTCCGAGCGGCGCTGCAACTCCCTGGCTTCTTCTATACTGACTTCCCGGCCAAGCCCGGGGTTAATTCCACGGGCAGCCTCGCCGATAAACATACAGCCGATATCTACCGGATAATTTTGGCAGTCACTGGCATCACGGCAGATGCAGGCATCCATCATAAAACGATATGAGGCTTTTTCTATAAAGTGGTCCACCACCACACCGGGCAGCACCACTTTCTCATTTTTACCGACTGCCTCTTCGCTGGGCAAAAATGTAAGGTAATCTCCCTCAAACAGCAGACGCTTAATCAGCCATCCGAAAAAGGGCCATTTAGTCATCCTGGCCAGAAAATGGCGGGCCGGCCAGATTTTCACAATCACTTTACGATGCCACAGTGGCCTGCTTAAGGTAACCCCCTCCTTCTTAATTAAATTTTCTGAGCTTTTCACCACAAACAGCCTCTATCCCTGCAGGCTTGGGCCATGTCTAAGATAGAACTAGAAAATTGTTACAAATACTATCCGCCAATGTTGAAACTTAGAAGGGCATATCCAAATCGGGACCATACATCTTCTCCATCATCTTCCTGACTTCATTTTTAATTACTCCTCTTAAGGGCACCTTGGAAATGGCTCCGTATAGAGCGGCATTACCTTTTAAGGCCAAGGAAGGTTTGCTCCTCACATACTCAACTGAGCTTTTTAAATCATTAATATACTGATCTACAATGCGCCGGTGCAAAGGAGTAACCATAGCATGAAGACCATCCGGTCTCTGGAGCCGATCGATATGCCAACCCCTCTCCTCCATCTGATCTCCTACGGCAAAAATATTTACTTTAAACATTTTCGATTTATAAGCAAATACACTCATATCAGGCTCTCCTAAGATCTCCAGCTCTGGTATGGAGCGAATCCCGTCCAAAAGCGCCTTAGTAGTATCCATAACTATCCGGGTCTGTTCAAGATAACCGTTCCAACCCATTGCCTTCATCGTAGCCCAGGCCGCTGCAAAAACACCACCCGGCCTGGTGCCCAATAGCCCCGGTGAGGCAAAAACGCCACCGGGCCAGCTCTCGGAGACAAAAAATTGATGCTTCATATAATCCATATTCCGGTAGAGCAGCACCGAAGCTCCCTTGGCGCTATAACCGTATTTATGAACATCGGCAGAGATAGAAGTTACTCCCGGAATCCTGAAGTCAAAGGGCGGCACCTTGTAGCCGAGCTTCTCCATAAAGGGCAGTAAAAACCCGCCCAAACAGCTGTCTACATGAAAAGGTACCCGGTGCTGCGCCGCCAGGAGGCCCAGTTCTGCTATGGGATCGATGACCCCATGGGGGTATGACGGCGCCGAGGCAACAATCATTATCGTGTTCTTGTTGATCATTTTCTTTACGGCTTCCACATCAACCCGCAGGTCGCTGCGCAGGGGAGCGCGAATCATTTTTACTTTAAAATAATGAGCTGCTTTCTCCCAGGCCACGTGAACAGATTCGGGCACAATCATCTCAGGTTTTATACCGCTAAACCCACTCCTGGATTCCGCCAGTTCACGATAAGTAATTACGGGCAGGAGGCAGCTCTCCGTTCCGCCCGAAGTCAGTACACCCACCACATCTTTATCTCCATGAAGAAAGCCCGCCGTCATCCTTACTACTTCATATTCAAACTTTTTTAAGCTACGAAAAGCCATGGGGTTTAGAGCATTCTCGGACAAAAACATCCCCATGACCTCGATTAGAAACCGGGTATGCTCCTCTCCCAGGTAGTAAACCAAGCTCCATGTCTTCGATGCTTTATAGTCTGCGTCTCCCTCTTTAAACCCTTTCAACAGTTCTAAGACATCTTCTTTACCCAGCCCCTGATCAGGCAGGGCTACGGGTTCGCCGCTAATCATATAAAAACCTCCTTTGCCATAATCGGTTAAAATAGCACCTTTAAAGCATACACATAAGTGATCCCGAGATAGTTACCAACTGACAATCTCCTTCAATCTAATGCCTGGACAGCAACATGTATGAATATTAGAAGTAAAAATTCGCCTTCTAGAAACCTTTTCCTTTATTATTTCATCTTCTGTAATATAAGCGGACTCCCTTTAGCAATAGTCACCCGGATTCCTTATAAATATTGCTCAAAAAAAGGAAAATTATGAATTAATGAGGAACGATAGCGCCGTGAAGACCTTCCCCGCCATCTCTTTTTACTAACTCAGCTAGAATACTTAAATAATTTTGGCGATCAATATCATATCGATAATCAAGGGCAACCGGTAAATGAACAAAATAAAAGCGCATTTTTGCAGACGAACCAAAATCGTGGGGTTAACTTTTAACTTGGTTCAATCTCTTCTAAAACACTCGGGCATCAGCAACAATATTATGCAAGATTCGGGAATGCTCAAACCAAACCCAGACCAGACCCGCCTGAATCCATTATCAGTTTTCATTTAAACTTTTAGGATGACCCCTGTTATTTTAACAAGCTTTTTTTGGCGCTTAAAATTACTTTATTTAGTTCTGTGACAACAGCTGCATTTAGGTATTCAGGCCGGGGGTCTCGCAGTATCTTGTTTACTTTTTCGCGGGCAAAACCACGCAGGTCACGCTTGGGTGAATTCTCCCACATTTCAAATGAATCACGACTTAAAACCTTAGGCATATAGTGTTCTCCTTGCCGCAGCAAGGTTTTAGTCGATTTTTGTGAAAGATAATGCCCTCCAGCTCCCACTTCACCGATCAGATCGGATAAAATGTTTTCAGGACCTCCCCTGATGCCGGTTTTGATCCTCTTCATAAACCCAAAAATTTCTTCATCGAGAATCAGTTGCTCAAGATAAAGACACTGGCATGTATCAAGCAAGCCAACACCGCCAAATATATCGGGACATGCAAGCCACGGCACCAGACCGGTGGCCAGCTTCTCCAAGGCCGCCTGAAAACCGGGCTCTTTAGCATCGCTCGACAAACCACTTACCAGACTGGGCATTTTGTAATACTTCGCCATCTCGGCACAGGCCCCATTTAGAAGTCCTTCCTCAGGTGCGCCAACGGCAAATAATCCGCTTTTCATGTCAAGAATTGATGCAGATGAACCGTAAATCAAAGGAACACCCGGCTGGAATGTCTGAAAGATTGTTACTGCACCGAGCACTTCGACATTGTTAAGCAGAACTGTTGAAAGCAGACTGGCCGGTGCTGTTGCGCCAGATATTGGCATGGGCAAAACATTAATTGGCACTTCAAATTCACCAAGTTCTATATATGCTTCCATCATATTTTCTTCATATTTAAGAGGTGTAACCGGGCAGCAAACAACAGATAATATTTTTCTTTTCCTGATCTGATCCGCATCTCCAAGAATGGCTTCAAGTGCCTTAATAAAAAAAGGGACTTGAGCTACATTAAAAATATCAGTTTGCAGATGTTTACCACAATGACGGTAAATAGTTACCAGCTCTTCAAGGGTACGGGTTTCAGTTGTTGCATCCGTAGCACTGACAAGGGGCCAGTACATATCAATATAGTCAAGTGAATCGGCCACAACCGCACTATCAGCAAGATCCTGCATGGTTGATTCTCTTCTCTGTCCCGTATGCAGGTCGGATACGAAACAGCCCTGACCGTCGGTTGTCAGGTAGCTATTTCCCACACCAAGCTGCAGGGTTACTTCTGTATTCAACCCTCCCAGAGCGAACTCTTTAGGGGTGTTTTCAATGGCTTCGGTAACCAGATTTGCAGGAATTTTGATGTTAAAGCTGCTGCGGTCAACCTGACAGCCTGCATCGGCCATCTTTTCCAGAATCGATTCGCTTTTTACTGTAACTCCGGTTCTTTCAAGCAGTACCAAGCTTCTTTCATGGATAAGCCCTATATCCTCATCGGTCAATATTTTATAGTTAAGCAATAACTTTACTCCCTTCTGCATGCTCATCATGCTCATTGTTTAGGTTAAAGTAACGTACTTATTTATAACCTCATCTTTTTGATGCAGTTTATTTCCAGATCAAGCAGACGGCTGATATTCAGCTTAGCCTCCAGACCCCTGGCATAACCGGGCAGCATATAAATCAAGCCCAAATTTTTTTCTCTTCTTACTTCCGTCATAACATCTTCGTTCGCAAGATCTTCTAAACTAATCCCAAGCTTATCGGCCACATACGTTTTAGCCGTGTCTATCTTCATGCTCCGCGATATTTGCATACGCGCCACCAGATCTCCGGCAGTGCGAACTCCGCCCATACCTGAAGCTATTGCGTGAGATATTGCCATACCGAAAGGATCGCCCACGCCTACCTATAAACCGTCAAGCTTGCCGATTTCAGCCATCGACTTGGATACTCTTGAAACAGCATCGAGTGCCGGTATTTCCTGCATTGGCATTCCACCCACACCCATTCCGACATTGGTGTGAACCGGAATAGCAACTGCCCCGACACAGGCTCTGGTATAAGTGAGAGCCCGAGCCAAGTTCCAGGGCATAGAACGGTTTGTTTTGGTGTTGATAGCCGGGCCAAAGATTGTGCCACCCGCGCTTTCAACAACTCTGGCCTGTTGGTGAGGTTGCATTCCGGCTAAACGTTCGCCTTTGTAAAAGAGTTCACCATGCATGCCAAGCAGAGTTTCTCCGGCCATGCCAATCATGATTCCTATGTCTGGATACTTTTCTTTTAAATATTCGGTTGTTTTAAGTACCGCGAGAAAATCGGCGTCTCCCGATGCACCGGTAGTATCAAAGTTAATAGCATCTGCACCGGCCTCATAAAGGTGTTTGGCTACATAAATCATGTCTTTGATTGCATATTCCATGGCTTGTTCCTGGCATTCTCTTGCCTCAACAATTTTGCCCTGAGGCAAAAGCTCTGCCGGGTTATCAACCGGCCCGTCTGGCTTGGTGTAGAGTCCCAGGTTGGCCATAGCCCCGTAGAAAACCGGTAAAACGGTGTTGATAAGAATTTCCTGCATAACCTGCTGCTCAGTGCTAATCATCGATTTCACCGCTTTATAGCTGTAGTCAGAATGGCCCAACTCGGCAGTATCCGCACAAACCATCCTTTCCCACATCTGGACACCGACCGATCTGCTGACCGGAAGACCCGATGAAGGCTCTTCCTCATTTGTAACCACCACACCGTCGGTGGTTAAAACTATTTCACTACCCCTTTCAACACCGACAAACTTAGCCGGGGTCGTAAATATATCGAGGAGCCGCTCCTGATCTTCAGGGCTTAGTGGGGCAATTGTACCTTTTTCTGCAACACAGGCAGTGCCTTCTTCTATCTCGGATCGAATTTCTTCAGCTTCCATCCGATCAAGATAACCGTCACCCATTCTCACATAATAACTATTCATATTTCTCCCTTCTGTCCGGGCTAACTAACGATGCTCTTGGCAAGCTTGACTGCTGCAACAGCATCTTCCGCATAACCGTCAGCGCCGATGCTTTCCGCCCATTCCCTGGTTACGGGGGCCCCTCCAACCAATACCTTTACTTTGTTCTTAAGGCCTGCCTCAGCCAGGGCCTCAATAATATCCTGCTGCCGTTTCATCGTGCTTGTGAGCAAAGCGCTTAAGCCAAGGATGCCGGGAACTTCTTTTTTTACTTCTTCAATAAAACGGGCTGCGGAGACATCAATACCCAAATCGATAACATCAAAACCGGATGCCGTGAGCATCGATGAAACAATGCTCTTTCCGATGTCATGCATATCGCCTTCAACAGTACCGATTACTACTTTGCCAACTCTTTTCCATTCCGTGTTTGAACTCTGCAGTGCCGGAACAATGATGTCCATGGCCGCCCTGGTGGCTTCTCCTGCCGTTATGAGTTCTGGCAGATAGAATTCTTCGGCCTCAAAAAGTTCACCGGCTCTTTCTACTCCCGGGATGCAGGCTTTGTTTAAAAGATCCAAGGGGGCTATGCCAGCGTCAATTGCCTTTTGGACCAGATCACGGGTAATTTCTTCTTCACCTTCAAGAATAGCTTTTTTAATCTCTTCGAACATCTCTTTACCTCCTGCCAGTGTGGTAGATCTAATATCTTATCTGCGTAATCTATTGCTGCAGTTCCCTGCGGGCCTGCTGCATTAATTTATCCATTTCTTGAAGCGTTTCAGCCTCAATGGACGGGACATGGTGATTGGCTAAAATCTCCTTTACTTTATGCTTTGCCCTTTCGGCAAAAGAACCAGTTCCTGAGCGATCAAGGATAATCGTGTCTTTAAGCCTCTTTGTCCAGAGCTCTTGCCTGAAGTGCTTGAGGGTATGTTTTTGGGCCAGGTAGTGCCCGCCAGGACCGACAGCATCAATAACATCAGGAGCAAGTGTATCGTCATTTACTTCGAATTGCCGCAAATATGAAAATGCCTGCTCGCATATTTCCACGTCCATAACCAGGTTGATTAGTGAAGCGTTTAGTGCACTATCGAGGCATCCGAGCCAGGCAGAAAGATCTGTCCTGGTCATCATACTCATTGCCACCTTCAAAATGTTTCTTTCCAGTGAGGGGAGATCGTGAGGCAGCTCCTCTGAGGAGCCGTGAGAAACCATGCTAGGCAATTTATAAAACCGGGCCATTTGAGCACACCCTGCTGCCAGTAAAGGATATTCAGGGCTTAAGTAGTTGACAACTCCTGTTTTTAAGTCGGATGGAGCAATATCTGAAGCATAAAACATTGCAGCCTCAGGATTGGCACACTTGATTATGATCAAGGTGGCCAGCTCTTCAACATTAGTCATTAACAGGGTTCCGGCCATGGTTGCCGGCGCTGTGGTCCCCGAAAGAGCCATTGTCATCGGTACTACCGGGATACCTGCTTCAGCCAGAACAACCATTGCATCAACTGCGTTATGCTCAAATGTAAGTGGTGAAACCGGGGAGGAAACACCTGAAAATACCGGTTTTGAGCGAAGTTTATCCTCACCACCCGCGAGGATAGCAGCCAGTCGCACCTGCCACCTGGCAGTTGCTTCTGAGGAGCATGAACATTGAACATGCTTGCGCTGATTTCTAAATGATATATCAAGGGCACTTAGTTCTTCCAATTGAACCGGTTCATCACAGGGCATGACTATCGGCCAAAAAAATGCAACCGCATCGAGATAATCGGCAATTATAGAAAATTGCTTTAAATCATGCCTGTTAGATGACCTGGTTATACCATATTCGAGATCTCTCACAAAGGGCGAATAACCACTGGTAGCATTATAAGGCATTGGCCCTCCCGGAACAGTCAGGTTAAACTGAGGCTCACGTGCTGCCAGGTTAATAATCCGGCAGGCCAGGTTAATCTTTTCTTCCACCATCTTCCTGGGGATTTTTACTCTGCCGTTTTCATGGATAGCTCCGTGGCGGGCAAGCAGATTGCATACTTTTTCACTATGTACAGCGATGCCTGTTTTCTCTAAAACCTGCAAGCTTGCTTCATGAATACGCTCTATTTCATCATTTGATAATAGGTTTAAAACTGATCGCATCAGACTCTTCCTTCCTGAGCTATTTCTGCTTACCGATCATTTTCTGCTTCTTCGATAATAGCCCGCAGCCGGCTCGATACTACCGGATCTAGAGGCTGTGGCTGATGGTTTCGTTTTATTTGCATAGCTTCTTCACGAGCCCTGTCGGCCATAGATTTGCCACCCCTCTCCATCCAGCGATCCCGCATCCTGCGGTCGATCAGATTGACCCTTGACTGTTCTTGCTTCATAAATTTTCGGGTATGCTTCTGATTGAGGTAGTTTCCACCGGCACCTACCGCTTTGATTACCTCTAACGCCAATGTCTCATCATTAACCGCTATACCCTGCATTACTCTCTTAATCATTCTGACTATCTCGGCATCAATAAGCAGTTGCGTAAAACTGAAAGTGATCCCTAACTCAAGCATGCCGAGACCATAGATGATATTGCCACCGGTCAGAGCAGGCAGGATTGCGGTCAGGGTCTTTTCGTGGCCTGCCTGGACATCTGATATTTTACTGTCACCCTACGTGCCTCCGACGTCGGTAGGTATTTCATAGAAGTGGCCAAGTTGGGCAACCGCTGCACTTACCATTCCATGTTCGGGTGCCCCTACAGGGCTTGTGGTGTATAGCATATCTAACATAGTGGTAGAGCTGCCGTAAATAACCGGCGTCCCCTTATTAACCAACTGAGCTAAAACAATTCCACCAAGGATCTCTGCATTAGTAACCACCAGTGTCCCTGCCAGCGTTACCGGTGAAGTTCCACCAGCCATAGCCATTGACAGAATATCTAAGGGTATTCCCGCCCTGGCAACTTCAATGATAACTTCAGTATTATTGGTATGCAGTTCGAGGGGACTATTGGGGCATGTTCCCATAGAGATTATCGGGCGTTCTTTCAACTTATCCATCCCGCCGGCAACGGCAGCCCCCATTTCGATGAACCGCCTTGTCGTTGCTGTATCCTGGGTATCATGTCCGAAATGCTTAACCGTATTGTTCAAAACCGCTTCCGCCTCGTGCAACTCGCGTGTCGCTTCGGGAACATCCTGGGCTGTTACGGCAATGGTATAGATATCCACTTCATCTAAGGCGTCACAAAGTCTTGCTGTATCGGCCAGATCAGCTTTAGTAGAAGGCCTCAGAGCGCCTGTTTCCAAATCTTCAATCATCGTTCCTGTACCAAAATTTGTAAATACTACCTTGTTCCCTTCAACGATCACATCATAGTGGGGGTCACGTGCAGCCATCAGTATTTTGCCGGGCGACGAGACTATAGCATCATTTACCAGGTGACGTGGTATTTTAACCATATTTGTATTCCTATCTATTTGGCAGCCGGCAGCTCCGTATATTTCAAGAGCTTCTTCGCCAAATACTTTCAGCCCGTACTGCTCGAGTATTTTTAAGGTTGCCTCATGAATAGCTTCCAGGTCTTGCCGGGAGAGCAGCTCAAGACCAATCCCTTCGATATAGTTCATCATCACTTCTTCCTCCTTTCCCTATGTAATCTAAATAATTCCGGGCTCTTAAAGGTACTGCATTAAATTGCCAAAACCGCTATCCTGATGCACTGAAATTGTGTATTGATACAATTTTGCAACTAGTATGCCAAGTACTGGTTTACTGAAGAGAAGGGCTGATACTATTTAAAACCTTTATCTAGAAGGGGTTTTTGTGGCACCAAATCGGACATTACGAATAATGACTTCTGTCTCATATTCTGGATATACTTAACAAATAAAGAAAGCATGATCGCTATCAGCCATCCCGATTAAACAGTCATGTCAACTTTGACACAGATCAAGGCTTTATCTCATTATTTGGACAAAACTGTGCAGATCACTTCACGTCTATTTTAAGCTCTGCAATGCGGCGATATAACGTGGATCTGCTCACCCCAAGCACTTTAGCTATCCGATTTTTATCGTCAGAAGAGGATCCAAAACGCCTCAAATGCTCTTCAATTACCTTTTGCTCGTAGTTAACTAAAAGTGTTTTTAAATATGAGTTGCATTCAATCTGCTCCTGAACCAGTTTGTTAACTCGCTGGGGAATATTAGCGGGAACAAGCATATTGCCGCTGCACATGTTCACTGCATACTCGAGAGTGTTTTCAAGTTCCCTGATATTACCCGGCCACTGGTAGCTTAAAAACATCTCTAAGACTGCAGAGGATACTGTCATAATTGGCCGATTCATTCTTCCCGCCAGTCTGGCTAAAAAAAATTCCGTCAACTGAGGGATATCTTCCTTGCGCTCCCTCAGGGGTGCCATGTGCAAAGGAATCACGCCTAACCTAAAATAGAGATCTTTGCGAAATTTCCTCTCCTGCATCATTACATCAAGATCACGGTTTGACGCTGCAATAATCCTAATATCTACAGGTATTTTTTGAGAACCACCAACTCTTTCCACTTCCCGGTTCTGCAAAACATGAAGAAGTTTAACCTGCAAGTGCAATGGCATTTCACCAATTTCATCCAGAAAAATAGTGCCACGATCAGCCAATTCAAATTTACCAGTTCTACCCTCTTTTAAAGCTCCGGTAAATGCACCACCTTCATAACCGAAGAGCTCGCTTTCTAAGAGGTTTTCAGGAATTGCTCCACAGTTGAGATTTATAAATGGCCCCCTTGAACGCAGGCTGGCAAAATGAATAGCACGAGCAAGAATCTCTTTGCCAGTACCGCTTTCACCGGTAATCAAAACCGTAGATTTGCTTTTAGCTACCCTTAAAGCCTGTTCCTTTACCTTCCTAATTACCGGGCTGTTGCCTATAATATCTTTGAAAGAATACTCAGGGCTACTCTGGCTGAGATTATAAATCAACCGGCGTGCTTCAGAAATGTCACGAAAGGATATTACTACACCTTCATGATCTTCTGTTCCGCTTAATAGTCTAATGCTGACTATAAAATGCATCCACCTTCCACCAACCTGATAGATCTCTTCTTTCTCTGTGTATTCCAGGCCATTTTGTATCGCCTGTAGAGCGGGTGCGTTAGGCCAGATACTGGCCAGCGATTGGCCAATGATTTTTGCACTGGGAAATTTTATCAGCTGTTCCGCCTTCATGTTGCAGCAAATAACCCGGGAAGAGCGATCAATAACCATTACCCCTTCATGAACCGCATCAAGGATATCCGCAAACCTCTCACTTCTATCGATAGAAAGTTTTCTTTCCAGGGCTTTCGATAAAAAACTACCAACCCAGTTAAGATAAGCTTGCTGTTGTTGGTGGTCAGGCTGTTTTCCTGAAGCGTTTAAGTATGCTACTATCCAACCGACAGTTTCTCCTTCAATCGAGACCGGGCTGCTGATATCACCCAGCTTACAGAGTCCCTTACTGTCGAGAATTGCTTTTTCAATCTTATTCATTGCAGAAGGGCTCTTTTCCGACCCCACCAGGAAGTTTAAATCCTTGTCGATAACAATAATCTCTGCTTGCAAGGCGAATGATACTGCTTTTATTGTTTCGCGGGCCAAGGAAACAAAATACTCAAGACCTTCCACAGTAACTCCCCCAATTTCACGAGGTATTAATATTACTTAACCGCAAATATCGTGACAACAGTTCTCCGGAAACTGCTGAACTTTTAATAAACGGCTAAAGCCGACTCACCTGCTTTGCCGGTTTTTTAACCCGGTAAGACCTGCCGCCAAGGGGAATATGCACCTTGACACTCATTCCATTCGCCGTGAGCAAGTCAATCCCTGTTTGACTTATAATAGGGTATGTTTTCTTATATGAATCTTGATTCCTTGCTCCCTCATCATTTCAAAGTAGATCTTTCTCTCCTCCTGGTCAAAGACTTCCGGCGGGAAAATGCCCGTCTGTTTGACCTGCCCTCTAAGCAACATTAAAGAGAATACTGCGGCAGATACTGCAACCGCATAAGATATATCACTGGCACCGGGAATTCTCTCGCAGGCTTTCACTAGATCAGGGCCATCGGTCCACATTTGATAATGCATATCCTGGTCTGCTTTCCTGCCATAAACGTCTACCGCGAGCATCATCCTGCTTTTTAGCTTCCCACTTTCAACCAACTCGATCATTTCCTTCGCCGAGGGCGTATCCGGCAACAGCCTACTAAATAAAGCCCAGGGTGCTATTTTATTACCGTCAACTTCCACGGGCTCATCATCCATCACCCCGAGATCGTAGATAGATTTCCAAAGCGTAAGCTCGGGTTCGCCCATTTTGAAATCGATATATTTCACTGGCTTACCGATATATTTTGCAAGAGTTAACGGCTCTTCATGACTATGATAATAAACTTTCGCTTTGCCGCCTATGGGGGGCGGGAAATCATATTCCTCTTCCCCAGAAAATGGAGGTACTTCTTTGAAGCCATTGTCCCAGATAATAGGGGGCGTGATCAGATCTCGCAAATAGGTTGCAGGCTGCCATAATACTATTGGCACTTCAGATTCGGTTATCGCGTAATCTTTAATTTTAATGCTATCAACTTCATCAAGTTCCTCTGCTGCCTCTTTGGCCATTACATTTACCGTACCGGCATCGGCACCGGCCAAGATTAGACCTTTTAGCGAAGCTTCTTTCCATTTTCCGGAGTTAGTCAACTCCTTAACCGGAATATTTTTATCTCCACCCGGAAAGTTGCCGTTGCTGGCCATATCCAAATAATTTACTTTTACTTCGTAGCAAGCTTCCATAATACTGTCGTTAAATTCGGTCAGGGTGGCGTTTACAGCCAGGTCAAATTTTCCTTCTCTCATCAGTTTTGTCAAGCCATACGTATCACTGGCGTCCACTCTTTGTGTTTTAAGCTTTTTGCTCGGATTTGTTTCAGTAATATCTTTCATTCTTTTCTGGCTTATATCCACCAGGACAATCTCTGAAACATCGTCAGCTTCGGCCAGAACCCAGCTGATCACTAGCCCCTGAGCTCCGGCTCCTATGATTAATACTTTCATTTTGACCCTTCTTTCAATTGATCAGTAAATTTGCGAATCTAATTTAACTTATTTCCGATCCTGCTAACTAAAACCGGCCGGTTTTCTTAAAGCAGATATTTTATTTATCCCAATCCTCCCTAATAATAACCATAATTTTCTATTTGCAGTGGATTCCTTTTCTACTATACAAGCAAATATCATGCCACCGCTTAAAAGGCAACAGATTAGGCCTTTCAGGCCATGAAGTTCGGTCAGTTGAACAAAACAACCCGGATCTTTTATATTTGTCTCCTTTAAACAAATAATCAATGTTCTATTTTTGAGGGAAGATGACTTCGGTATTCCCGGGCTACCAGGCCGGTGGCGATGATCAGAGTCAAAGCCTCTGCCACAGGCAGGGCCAGCCATAAGCCGTTGGCTCCAATAACACGGGGCAGCAACATAATACCCAGTCCCATAAAGAAGAAAGTGCGCAAAAAAGCAATTATTGCAGAGAGCTTACCGTTTGACAACGCCGTAAATAATGCGGAGGCATATATATTAAAGCCCATGAACAAAAAACAGAACGAAAAAAGTAAAAAACCATTATAGGCAATTTCAAAAACATCCGGGTTGCCACTGGCAAACAGGCCAACAAGATGGCCTGCCCCTGCATTCGCCAGCAGAAAAACAAATAAAGAGCAACCGCCGATCAAGGTGATGCAAATCCGAATTATTTTGCGCAGCCTGAAGGAGTCAGCACGGCCGAAATTATAGCTGATAATCGGGGCTAACCCATGGGCAAAACCATAGAACACAGCATTGAGCAGAAATTCGGAATAGAGCAGGATTGCGACGGCAGCCACCCCGTTAACACCGATAAGACTCAGAGCCATCCAGTTTAAAAGCAATGTGCTAAAACCTGTCGCCAGATAAATAACCATCTCGGAAGCGCCATTGAAAGAGGCTTGTAATAGAACTTTCAAGCTGAACAGGGGTTTGTCATAATAAAGCGATTTATCTTTTTTCAAAAAAAAGATCAGGCCAAAAAAGGCTGGTATGGTGGAACCTATACCTGTTGCCAGGGCAGCACCGCTGATACCCGCTTCGAGAACGGCGATGAAGTAATAGTCGAGGACCACGTTGGTTATACCGGCAGAAGCAATTAGCACCAGGCCCCGCTTCGGGTGCCCGGCGGTGATAAAAAACATTTCGAATAGTATTTGAAGCATAATTGAAGGCAAAAAGATTAGCAGGGGGATATAATAATCGTAGGAGTATTGCTCCAGGACACCCCTGGCGCCAAGCAGTACTAAGATTTGATCGGCAAAAATAAAGCCCGCCACTGCGAAAATGAGGCTGACGGCAAAGCCGATTAAGAGAATGAAAGTAAAGATCTTGCGGGCCAAAACATTTTCACCTTTGCCCATTTCCCTGGCAACAATGGCGCTGCCGCCTGCGGCCAGCATCGCCCCGGTAGCCAGTATGACACAATAGAAAGGGTATACTATGTTGACCGCTGCCAGGGCATCGGTGCCGATTAGGATCGAGACAAATAGAGAATCGACGATGGTGTAGACAGCCATAAAAAACATCATGGCGACAGTTGGCAGAGCATATCCAATCAGGGAGCCGTAGGTTATTTTCCGGGCAAGCGGATTCTTCATTTTTTCACCGTTCCGATATGATTAAAGTGTTCAATTGTTCCAAGCCCTTACTTACGAATAGTTATTGATTTGAAGAATATGGATTAACCATCCACCGAATTCTCTTCTAACCTTTGGGCGTTTTTTAAAATCATCTACAGGGGCGCCGCTCTTTATAATATTGTATAATCCTGCATATACGCAATGCAAAACAGATGCCAAATCAATGACCCAGCAAACAAGTTGAAAATTTACTGTAATTGAACCGGCAGGTTTGGAACCTTCCTCAATGAGCCTGCTTCTGTATGGGATATAAGCACAAACGATACCTGACAATAATTAGAGTAATTTTTTACGGCACGTTTGACACCATCGCGGCAATATTGATATAATTTTTCCAATTGAAGTAAGTCACAGATTTCAAGCTACTATTCCGTGGAGAGACCAGACTCCACCTGCTACGAAGAGACAATGCCAGTAAAGCATCAAACACCAATATATTGTTAAGAAGGGCCGGCGATGGAGTCCTTTTGTTTTTCCCGTTGAGCTCACGGAGCTAAATTCATTGCCTTAGATCCAAACCGGCTTGAGAGTTGATCAATCTACTTTGGTATGATTATTGCTTATCTAAATAAATAAAACGGCGTAGGAAAAAAAGATTTTATGGGATCAATTCGTTTTTAAATAACTGTTCACCGTGGGCCTAATCTAAACATTATTGTGCGTTATCGAAATCAGGAGCGCACTGCCTCTTGTTTTTAAAACCGGGAGGTGATCCCTGGGTAGTAAAGGCTGACAGTAATTGGAGTGGCGGTCGAAGAAAACTAAAGTAAATTGAAAGAGGAGGTAATTGCTAGTGATACCTAAAAAATGGCTAATTAGCCCGGGCTTGGTGTTCCTGATGGCGATGGCTTTAGCCCTTCCCGCCTGTGCCCCTTCCGGTTCCGATGATAATGGTGTTGATGATGAGGTGGCAACCGAATACCGGGTTGGCGGACTGACAATGATGGACAGCCTGAACATGTCACCCGAGGTTTTAATGTACACTAACGTAGGCTGCCTTTACTTGATGTTTAACTATGAGAACCTGGCCGCCTATCCAATGCTTGATGGAGATCCACCGCAGTCTAGCTATGACTTTATTCCCAAGCTGGCAACAGACTACACAGTGACCTATGATGGAACCGACCAGTTATGGACTATAAAGTTGCGCGAAGGCGTAACTTGGCATGACGGCGAAGATTTCACCGCAGATGATGTCGTATACTCGGTGATGTATGTCCAGAACAGGTACGATGTCACCAAGCCAATCGACTGGGACGCGGTTGATGAAGATACCGAATGGGAAGAAGTCTGGCCAGAGCACGTACTCGCAGAAGCTGTTGATTCCTACACGGTCAAAATGACCTATATTGACGGCTGGCACCAGCCGGAGGACTATATTCCGGGCTGGTGGATGTACGACCCGATAGTGCCCGAACACGTTTTCGGACCGGAAGGCGAAGGCGTGTATGATGGCTGGAATGAAGATCCGCTCCTGTGGGATGGCGAATCAATCGGAACCGGGCCGTATAAACTGATCGAGTTCGAACCGGACCAGTACGTAATTTTTGAACGCTACGAGGATTACTGGGGACCCAAACCGGCCGCAGAAAGACATCTGTTCAGGTTCTACAGCGATCCAGGCTCCCTTTACACCGCTTTCGAAGCAGGTGCTATCGACACTCTTTCCGATGAACCTCTTCCGTTCCTGAAGATTGCCAGTTATGAGGCCAATCCGGACATAGAAGTTTCATTCGACAAGGGGCTTTCGATTTATTATATGGGCTTCAACCTACATCCTGACGAAGGATATGAACCCCTGCAGGACAAGGTTCTCAGGCAGGCTATCGCCTTCGCAGTAGACGAGCAAAACATAGTGGACCTTATTTATGGTGGATATGGAGAAGTCGCCACCGGCTTTATCTACAACGAGAGCCCTAATCACAACCCTGATTTGCCCGACTACACCCTCGATCAGGAAAAGGGAACCGAACTGCTGGAAGATGCGGGCTACTCTAAGGACAACGGCTACTGGCACACCCCGGACGGTGAGAGAATTACCTTTACCCTGACTACAATTTCTGGTGTCTATGCTGACATGGCCCTCATGATCACCACAAATCTGCAGGATTTCGGCCTGGATGTTACGCATGAGGTGATTGACTCGACCACCTTTATTCAGTATCTCTACAGGCCCGATACCGGCGGAATGCAAGCCTTTATCTATGCTGAAGACCCAGGTATGGACCCGGGGTCAGACTGGATCTGGATGCTCCTGTCAGATCCCTATTTCTGGGGGTATGAGTGGAACAACACCTGGTATAATGACCCAGATTTTAATGAACTGTTTATGGAAAACTACCTGGCAGAAGACCTTGATGACAAGAAAAACACCCTCTTCGCAATGCAGTCAATCCTTGCTGAAGATCTGCCTATGATTTACCTGGTCAGGCCGGACTTTATTTCCGTTCACCGGACTGACAGGTGGGAAAACTGGTACACCACGATCGGCGGACCTTATTCCTGGCTAAATGAATACAGTGTCCGCGAAGTGACTCCCCGCTGAAGTAAAGATGAGCAGTAGGATGACTTGAAACATGATTAGGTTTAAGTGGTGATGGTGATACCCAAAGTGAAAATTGGCAGAATCACCTTCACCACTTTGCTGATTAGTGTTTCTTTAAACTGAGGGCACTTAATTGCTGATTATAAATTCAGCAAGGATATTCCTACAACGAATAAGCTAAACAAGCAGAGTTTTTTGCCCGCGTATTAGAAATGGAGGGGCGTTAAGTGGCTCTAAAAGGATTTACTTTTTTTGCACTTAGAAAAGTTGCTTCAGCCTCCATCACCATATTTTTAATTACGTGTGTAAATTTCGTTCTTTTCCGCATGGTGCCAGGTGATCCGGTGCGGATGTTGTTCAGGGACCCCAGGGTCAGCTCGCAGCGTATACAGGAAATGTATGAGCGATTTGGTCTTGATAAATCGATGTGGGAGCAGTTTATTACCTATTTACAGCAGCTTTTTCTTCATGGAGATTTAGGGTACTCATTCGCACGAGGAGAACCTGTTTTAGATGTCATTTGGAGTCGGCTGCCACAAACATTGATGTTGATTATCACGGCCCTAATTATTGCCGTTATTGTAGGTACCGCGCTTGGCGCCATAGCGGGATGGAAGACGGGCACGAAATTTGATTCGATCATAGTAACCCTTTCACTGGGAATGTATTCGATTCCAACATTTATACTGGGCATAATCCTGCTGATGTTTTTTGCTTTCAGGCTGGGGATATTTCCCCTCGGCGGGATGTCCACGATTGGAGCGGGTTTGACCGGTTGGGAGTACTGGAAAGATGTCGCCTGGCACATGGTTCTGCCGGTTGGAGCGATCGTGATCTGGTACATTGGTGAATACGTCTTGATAACCCGGAATGCCATGCAGGATGTCCTGGAACAGGATTACATTACTTCAGCCAGGGCAAAAGGGTTAAGAGAATCCACTATCCTGCGTAAACACGCCTTGAGAAATGCAATTTTACCTGTACTTACTATCACCGGAGTGAATGCTGCCTTCGCTGTAGCCGGAATAATTGAGGCGGAGGCGGTCTTTGGCTGGCCTGGTATAGGCAGCCTAATGTATTCATCTGTCATGGCCCGTGATTACCCTGTTCTTCAAGGCTTATTTCTTGTATTTGCTGTAGCCGTTGTGGTGGCCAATTTGGTGGTTGACCTGATCTATGGCTATTTCGATCCACGGATAAAAGTGGGAGGGGAGTGATCAGATGCCCAGCCTGCTTAAGGGACTGAAAAGTTTTCGAGATTACTTCAAACTTCTGCTCACACATAAGATGGGGCTGGCGGGAATAGCAGTATTCGTGATCCTTCTTATTGCGGTGATATTTGCCCCTTACCTGCGCACGGTTGACCCTTCGAGAACTGGCCTGGCTGAAAATATCCTTTCTCCTCCCTCCTATCAATTCTGGCTGGGCACTGACCATCTGGCCAGGGATATATGGAGCCAAACCATATACGGGGCCAGGATCGCTTTGCTAGTTGGCTTTACGGCAGCAATAGCTACAGTGGGTATTGGCACTTTGGTAGGGCTGACAGCAGGTTATTTCGGAGGGAGATTAGAGGAAGTACTGATGCGGATTACGGATTTCGTCATGATGCTGCCATATCTGCCCTTAATGATCATTCTGGCAGCAGTGCTGGGACCAAGCATTTGGAATATAATATTTGTCGTGAGTATTGTGTATTGGCCTTATACTGCCCGGGTAATAAGATCCCAGGTTTTGTCTCTTAAAGAAAGAGGCTTTGTAGAAGCATCCAGAAGTGTTGGCGCAAGCGACGGTCTATTGATTTTTGGTGAAATAATGCCTAATGTTGTGCCCCTGATGTTTGCCCAGGCAGTCTTAATGGTTACCTGGGCCATTTATGCAGAGGCACTTCTCGCTTTTCTTGGCCTAGGCGATCCCACAACCATGAGCTGGGGAATGATGATTAATTATGCGTTTCAAACAGGCCTTATGACCATGGCTCCATGGTGGGTTATTCCCCCGATAGTATGTATATTAGTTACAATACTGGCCTTCACTTTTTTAGGAACTGCAGTGAGCGATATATTAAAACCTGGATACAAGGACAGACGGGGGTTTTAATCAGAAATGGCCTTATTAAAGGTAGAAAATTTAAAAATATATTACTTCACCCGGGCCGGTGCAGTTAAAGCTGTTGACGATGTCAGTTTCACTGTTTGTGAAAATGAAACTTTAGGATTGATCGGGGAATCGGGATGCGGTAAAACGACTACTGTCTTTGCCATAATGAAATTTGTGTTCCCTCCCGGCCGCATTATGGGAGGAAGAATAATATTTGAAGGCAGGGATATTCTGGCCATCAAGCAGGAAGAGGTACGACTTCTCAGGGGCCAGGGAATTACCATGGTTTTTCAGGCAGCCCAGAATGCCCTCAATCCTGTGATGACTGTTGGAGATCAGATCACTGAAGTAATAGATCAACACGAACGGGTATCGAAAAAGGTAGCCCGTGAAAGAGCACGGAAACAATTGGAGCTGGTGGGTTTAAGGGGCGAGATGGTTAATTGCTATCCTCATGAATTAAGCGGAGGGATGAAGCAGAGAGTGGGAATGGCCATAGCTACAGCCTGCAACCCCAGGCTTTTACTCTTGGATGAACCGGTGACCGGTCTTGACGTGATAGTTCAAAGGCAATTATTGGACCTCATCAATGATCTGAGGGAAAAATTACAATTGCCGATAATATTGATCACTCATGACCTCTCTGTTGTGGCCCACACCTGCAGTAAAATAGCCGTAATGTATGCCGGAAAGATCGTGGAACAAGCCGATGTCGTTTCCTTGTACGAAAACCCGCTCCATCCGTACAGCCGCTTGTTGATCGAATCTTTTCCCAGCATTAAAGGGGAAAGAAGCAATCTGGAAGGCATTCCAGGTTCTCCACCCAGCCTTCTTAAACCTCCGGTGGGCTGCAATTTTCATCCACGATGTCCCTTTGTAATGGATATTTGCCGAAACAAAGAACCAGGTTCTATGCTAAAAGATGGGCATCTTGTGGCATGCCATTTATACAACTAGGAGATATTTATGAATAACCAGGCCTTGTTGAGGGTAGAAAATCTGAAGAAGTACTTCCCGGTGCGGAAGAATCTTATTAAGTCCATTTTTTTCAGAGCAGTTGAATATTGCCGGGCCGTTGATAATATCAGTTTCACCCTGGGTGAAGGTGAAAACCTGGGCCTTGTGGGCGAAAGCGGTTGCGGCAAATCAACCATTGGCAGGACGATCCTCAGGCTTCTTGAACCTACTGCAGGCAAGATCTACTATAAGAGCACTGACGTAACCTCCCTGAGTAAAAGAAACTTGAGAAGCCTGCGCCGCGAGATGCAAATGATATTTCAAGATCCGCATGGATCTCTTAACCCCAGGAGGACAGTTTCAGAAACCCTGAGGCAATCAGTAAGGATTCACAGAATGGCCAATAGCAAGGCCGAAGAGGATATTTTGATCAAAAATACTCTTGAAGAAGTTGGATTAAAGCCGGCTGAAGAATATTGGGATAGATATCCAGTTTTGCTTAGCGGCGGGCAACGTCAAAGAGTTGGGATAGGAAGAATACTGATTCTTAAACCCAGGCTGGTAATTGCAGACGAACCGGTATCGATGCTTGATATTTCCGTAAGCATGGGCATTCTAAATTTGCTGGAAAATTTAAGGGGTAAGTTTGGGATATCATTTATCTATATTACTCATGATTTGGCTACAGCGCGAATCCTGTGTGACAGGATTGCTATCATGTACCTGGGCAAGATCGTAGAAATAGCCCCTACGGAAGATCTCCTCAAAAAACCGCTGCATCCTTATGCAAAAGCATTACTGGCCGCTGCGCTTACTCCTGATCCGAGAGATAATATGAAAGAGCTGCCGATTATAGGTTACGTGCCCCAGATTCCTTCCGATGCTTTAACCAGCTGCCGGTTTTACCCCCGGTGCCCGTATGCAGAAAAAGCATGTCGCGAACAAGATCCACCGCTTGTCGAAGCCAGCCCGGGCCACTTTGTTTCCTGTATCAGGGTGAAGTGACAGGGCAAGACAACCGGATATTTCTTTTTAAACTACTTTGTGTACAAAAGGAAATCTGCAGGCGGCTTGGTATACATTTTTCCGGCATGGCTCGAAATGCTGTGTAAGATTGAGAAACAGTTGAGATTTAATTTCGACAATATTGATCTAGACAAGATCATAATAATTTAGGAGGTCTTAAGCGAATGAGCAAACCGGGAACGTTTTTTTTAACACCGGGGGAGATTGAATGCATTCACAATGCTTCATTGCAGGTCTTGGAAAATACTGGCATCAAAGTGCTGAGCAAGGATGCCCTGGACATTTTAAAAAAGGCAGGAGCAAAGGTGGATTATGGAACAAATCGCGCCACTCTACCCAGGCAGCTAGTTGAAGAGGCCCTGAAAATAGCCCCCAAAACCATAACATATGGGGCCCGGAATCCTAAATATGATTTTATGCTGAATCAAAAAGAACCACATTTCTGTACAGATGGGGACCCTCCTTTTATCTTGGACTGGGAAACAGGGAAGCGCAGATATTCCACGACCGAAGATATAGCCAAATGTGCAATAATCGCTGATTACCTGGACCATGCCCATCTTACATGGGTGATGCTGGTTGCAACGGATGTGCCCGCTCCAATGCAGGAACTGGTATCCTTCTGCACCTGCCTGAGGAATACTGAGAAACATGTTGAAAACGCTGCTCTGAGCCGCAAATCAGCCCAATATCAGGTAGCAATTGCCACTGCCATTGTTGGCGACAGCAGGCAGCTGAGGGAAAGGCCCATTATCTCGGCAGTTCAATGCCCGTTCTCCCCGCTGACCTATGACAAGGGCATAACTGAAGGCGCCATGGAGCTGGGCAAAGCCGGTATACCGGTAGTTCTATATCCCCTGCCACTTTTAGGCGCAACCGGCCCGGTTACGCCGGCAGGGACCATGGTTGTTGCCAATGCCGATGTACTGGGAGGCCTGGTCATACAGGAGCTGGCCAACCCCGGAGCACCGGTAGTTTACTCTGCGGGCGCAGGCACCTTGAATTTTAGAACCGGTGCCCTGGGTGAAGCTCCGGAGGACGCACTAATGCAACTTGGCCTGGGCCAACTGGCCCGTTATTACGGGCTGCCTGATGAAAGACCGGTATTTTACGGCGCTTCCAAGCTTGCACCATCGCAATCCAACCATCATACGGTTGAGGCTTTGATAACTCACTTGTTGATGGATCCTGCTCCCGACATTGTTCTTGGTCTGGGAGGATTGGAAGGAGCCACATCTCTGGAAGCAATGGTGATTGACAACGAGATCGTAGATTATGCCCTTAATTTTAGGCGGGGCATCGAGGTAAATGAAGCTACCCTGGCCTTAGAGGTAATTGACAACGCCGGCCCCGGCGGACACTTCCTGACAGAAGAACATACTCTGGAGCATTTCCGAGAGCGATGGCTACCCAGACTTGATATAAGCAGCCTTTCGGAAACGAATAAGGAAGGCACTGAATCTCTGGGTGAGCTGGCGCATGAAAAGGTGAAAGAGATCTTGGCAAAGCATAAGCCGTCCCCTCTGCCCGAAGATGTGGAGAAAGAAATATCCGGGATTTTAAAACGAGCTGAGAAGGAATTTAACCTCTAACTTGAACGGTGATCAAGCTCGCAGCTAAAAAAACTGCAAATGCAGCTTGATTTTAATAAACTCTTTTAGCTTTTGAATAAGCCTGATGAGCATACAAACCTTAAAGGGATAGATACAGAATGCTTTTCTGCCATCCTGGAACAAGAAATGTGATTAAAAGTACGCCAGAAAAAATTATCACAGGAGGAATAAGCAAATGATAGATTTAAGCTTAATTAAAGAAAATGTAATCAGGGGTGAAGTGGATGAAGTAGGAGATCTGGTTAAGAAAGCAGTTGATGAAGGACAAGAAGCTAAAAAGATATTAAACGAGGGTCTGATAGCAGGAATCAACGCAGTAGGGAGCAAGTATGAAAGCGGAGAGTTTTTTCTTCCCGAGATGGTTATTGCTGCCACGGCAATGAAAGAAGGTTTAGCGATCTTAAGCCCTCTGTTACAGCAGACAGATGCCCGGAGCGCCGGGATAGTCATCCTGGGCTCGGCGAAAGGTGATATTCATGATATAGGAAAGAATATAGTAGCGACGATGCTGGAAGGATCCGGGTTCATGGTTAAAGATGTGGGAGTTGATGTGGCCCCTGAGACATTTATAACAGAGGCCAAAGATTCCAACGCGGACATTATTGGGATCTCAGCGCTATTAACCACGACTATGGGGGGAATGGAAGATGTAATTAAGGCAGTTAAAGGAGCCGGTTTGAAAACAAAAGTTTTGGTTGGCGGCGCTTCTGTTACACAAACATTTGCTGATCAGATAGGAGCTGATGGCTATGCACCTGATGCTGCTTCCGCTGTAGCCAGGTGCAGGGAGCTGGTCCGTAAATAATAGAGCTGGGCAACACAGGTTTACCGGATGGGGGTAAATGCTTTTCAGTATGAAGGTAAAGATGGTAAAAAGTTAGTTCAAGGAGGTAAGGCACAGTGGGCAGACCCACGATCAATTTTCTATCGGATAGTGAAATAGAAGCGATTCATGATGCTTCGCTCAGGGTGCTGGAGAAAACAGGCATTAAGGTGATGAGTAATGAAGCCCTGGAAATCCTAAAGAGAGCGGGAGCTAAAGTGAAAGGCGAAAGTGGCCATGTTACTATTCCCCGCAATCTGGTGAAAGAAGCCTTGGAAATGGCACCTAAAACAGTAAAGCTATGTGCCAGAAATCCCAAATATGATTTAGAATTAAACAAGCAAAAGACTCATTTTTGTGCCGATGGTGGGCCTCCGTTCATGTTGGATATAGAAACGGGCGAACGGCGCTATTCCACCAGTGGAGATATCGCCAGGTGCGCCATTGTAGCCGATTACCTGGATCATGTTGATCTGATCTGGCCACTGGGAGCAGGCAGCGATGTACCGGCACCCATGCGCTATATAGTAGATATGTATACAAGCTTAAAAAATTGCCAGAAACATTTTCAGGGAGATGCTACAACCGGCAAAGAAGCGCAATACCAGATCGAAATTGCAGCTGCTATTGCAGGCGGCAGAGACGAATTAAGGAAAAGGCCAATATTTTCTCATGTTGTTTGTACCCTGTCTCCTCTCAGCTACGACAAAGGGATGACAGAAGCGAGTATTGAGTTAGCCAGAGCAGGCATTCCGGTTGCCATCTATCCCATGCCGACTATAGGTGGGTCAAGCCCTGCCACACTGGCGGGGGCGATGGTTGTAAATAACGCTGAATTTTTGGGCGGACTGGTTATACAAGAGCTGGCCAGCCCCGGAGCTCCGGTAATATATGCAGCCGATGTCGGTTCATTTGATTTTAAAACCGGGTCAGGAATCATCTCGCCGGAGAGCAATCTTCTGACTCTCGGCCTAAACCAGGTGGCCAACTATTACCATTTGCCCAGTGAAGTAGAAGTCTCCTGCACCCTGTCCAAAACCCTTGATGCACAGGCTGGTTTTGAAAAAGCTGTGGGCTTGATTTCACATCTGATGGCAACACCTGACATTGCCCTTGGCCTGGGGTCGCTGGAGGGTGCCCGCGTGACTTCTGCGGAAGCTTTGGTCCTTGATAACGAAATTGTAGATTACGCTCTGAAATTTATTGAAGGCCTAGAAGTAAATGAAGTAACCATGGCTGTTGATATTATTGAAAAAGTGGGGCCCGGAGGTACATTTCTCGGCCAAAAGCATACAGTAGAAAATTTTCGCGAGCGGTGGATGGCTCGATTAAGTGACATAAGCAGTTTCGAGGCATGGGAACAACAGGGGTCTCGGTCAATTGGAGAAGTAGCCAGAGCAAAAGTGAAAGAGATTCTGGCAATGCATCAAGTTACGCCTCTCCCTGAGAATGTTGAAGAAGAGATCGGGCATATTCTAAAAAAAGCCGAGGCGGAATTATTGTAACAGCGCATCGGCTATCATAGATTTGTTGGACTACGAGACCTGATCCCATATACAGAAAGAGGTTCACCAATTATAACTTTGACATGAACAGTTGTATTGTCTGGAATGGTAATAGATTGTCTATGGTTTTATAGATGCCTATCACGCCAAACCTGGAGGTTTACTACCATGATCAATAAGGTGAAAAAAACCGTAAAAGGTGAAAATAAGATTGACGGTGCCGGCGTCCAGCTAATCAGGGTAATCGGCAAACCGGATGTTTATGATTTCGACCCATTTTTAATGCTTGATGCTTTTGACAGCGTCAATCCCGACACCTATATAAAAGGGTTCCCCTGGCATCCCCATCGGGGTATTGAAACGGTTACCTACCTGCTTGAAGGAAAGATTGATCACGGAGACAGTCTGGGCAATTCAGGGGTTATAGGAAACGGCGAATGTCAGTGGATGACTGCCGGCAGCGGAATTATTCATCAGGAAATGCCTCAGCCTGCGCCACGGCTGTTGGGCACACAGCTGTGGGTCAATCTGCCGGCCAGGGATAAAATGACCGCGCCTAAATATCGGGATTTTAAAAGCTCAGACATGCCTGTAATCGAGGAAAGTGGCAGCATGGTCAGAATAATAGCCGGAGATTTAAAGGGGTCAAAAGGCCCAATGGAAGAGATAACTGTCCAACCCACATATTTAGATGTTACCATACAAAGCAGCGGCTCCTTCAATTATGAGACAAGTCCGGAAAACACCCTGTTTATTTATATTATCCACGGCTCTCTCATCTTCCCGGCAGAAGATAACCGGATATTACCTGCCCGGCAGGCAGTATTATTCGGAAGGGGTGACACACTGCATCTCCAGGCCGGTAATGATGAAGAAGCGCGCCTGCTGCTCTTTTCAGGCAAACCATTAAACGAGCCTATTGAATGGGGCGGCCCAATTGTGATGAACACAAAAGAAGAACTAAAAACGGCTTTCAGAGACATTGAAGACGGAACTTTTATTAAGGAGCACCTGGCTGACGGGACTATAAAAAATAAGCAGGTTAATAAGCGCTTTTATCGATAAAAAGAACTCAAAGAGAAAATAGCTACTGATATGACACAAAAGAACCGTCCCCCTGTGTTGGTCTGAAAATAGCTACTGATATGACACAAAAGAACCGTCCCCCTGTGTTGCCCCTGTGTTGCCTGACACAAAAGAACCGTCCCCCTGTGTTGCCCCTGTGTTGTTAAAGTGGAGTGGACAGAGCTCTTGCCAATCGTGGTATTCCCCGGGCAATATCTTCCAAAGAAGGCTGCGAGTAGCAAAGCCGCATCTGATTATTGCCCCCTTTGCCGCCGGCGTAGAAAGCAACCCCTGCCACGTAGGCGACCCCGGCTTTCTCAATACAGTGCGACAAAAGCTTAGCTGTATCGATCTCAGGTGGAAGAGTAACCCAGGTGTAAAATCCTCCTTCCGGGTTGGTCCAGGTTGTTCCGACGGAAAATTCACGGGCAAGCAAATCGAGCGTCAATCGGGCTCTTTCCCCAAGCAGGCGGGCCGTCTTATTAATTTGCTTCTCGATTAAGCCTCTACGACCAAATTCCAGGGCCAGCAGCTGCCCGAGGGAATTCGAGCACTGGTCCATGCCTTGACGCACCAGGACAGCCCTCTCGATGATCCCGGCCGCTGCATGGATCCAGCCGATGCGGATTCCGGGAGAAAGAATTTTGGAGAAGGTACCAAGGTAGATAACCTTTTCGTTTTTGTCGAGGGCCTTGAGGGTCGGTACTTCTTCCCCGGCAAAACGAAGTTCACCATAGGCATTGTCTTCAATTATTAAGAACCCGTAGCGGCCAGCCAAAGCCAGCAGTTCCTGCCGCCGCTGGTAAGACATCGTCTGGCCGGAAGGATTCTGGAAGGTGGGGACTGTATAGAGCAGCTTTGGCAGGGAACCCTGACCCCGGCGTTGCTCCAGTAATGCGGCCAGCCGGGCTGTGTCAAGCCCTTCGGCGTCGACAGGAACAGCATCAATCCTGACATTATAGGCAGCGAAGGTGCTCAGTGCCCCAAGGTAATTAGGGGCTTCAATGACTATTCGATCACCACGGTTCAGAAATACACGCCCGAGAATATCCAGACCCTGGAGAGAGCCGCTGGTTACCAATATCTCACCGGCAGCTGCCGGCATTCCCAGACGTGACTGACGCTCGGCCAGGAACTCCCGCAAGGCTGAGAATCCCGGAGCAGGGCTATACCCTAACGCGGTAAATGGCTCTTCCACCAGCAGCTGCCTAATTACCTCTGCCGCCTCTTCGGGGAGAAACATTTCAGGGGCGGGAAAACCGCCGGCAAACGATATTATGTCGGGACGTTCTGTCAATTTAAACAGTTCAACAAGGGCGGTACTTCCCGCTTGGCGGGTCAGATCGGAGAAGTGATCTTTCAGATCCAATGGTTTTCCTCCCCAGCAACTTTGAATCAGGTGAACATATGCAAATGTGGAAGTCTGAGGAAAGTATAACAACCTTTTGTCAGGGTAGTCAACCACGCCATGTCACAACTGCTGCCCGAAATGTATCGGGTCCGGGAGGATGGTTCACCTGCAAAGGCAAAGGGCCAGACTCAATCGCTGCCTACTTGCTAGAAAAATACACTGATTGCAATTTGCGCTACTACCAGCAGCACCGCAATCACGCCGAGCAAGAAGCCGACCAGCATGCCTACTCCGAAGGTAGACCAAATCTGCTGGACCTGCTTAAACTGCTCTATGCTTTCCCAGTTTCTGTTGTTCCAAGCCCAATGATTTCCCTTTGCTCCCAGGACAAAAGCCATGACTAGATTTACCCCGGGAATCAGGCCCAACAGGGCGATATAGGTCTTGTTGCCTAACCCCCAAATCCAGCCCAACAGAAAGGCGCCCCAGTTCCATCCTTTTATCTCTGCCCGCGCGGTACCGGGATTAATCTGTGATGAATTATCGCTCACGATTATTCCTCCTCAAAAATCAATGCAACCTAAAAATGTCTGTTTACCAGCGCCAATCTTCAATGTCATCAAAGGGGTAAATAGGACTCGGGATATTTTTGTAATCCAGCTCGTAAACATTAACATTTGTAATACCAGGTGTCACTACATCGACTGTTTGCCGGTTGTAAAGTAGAAAAGTAATCCGGAAGGGGAAGAGGTTCTTCGCTACCACGATATCGGCCTGCCATAGGTTCAGCCCTAAGTCGGTGTAAAATGACGGTGTAGAGGCATTAGCGGGTAGCTCGGTCAGGATCAGGTGTACGCCCTCATTTCGCAAGATTACCGTCTTACCGAACGGTCCTTCCACTTTTTTGATTACCTGGCCCGTTACCTCTATCGGCCGGTTATAGGTCTGCTCCAGCTTACCTCCTACATTCAAGGTAATCGTCTCTTCCAGCGGAACCTCATAGGCTTCACGCACCGCTTCGCTATCCCGCAGCGGGATGTACGATGTGAGATCAGAGCCCTCCTCGAGCAGCGCTTTTAGGATCCAGGTATTCTCTCCCGGGGCTCCTGCACCGACAGCGTCTGATACGTCACAGAACATGATCGTTCCCAGCTGCCGGGAGAGCCACTTGCTGCGGGCTAATTCAATCGCTGCCGAGGGGGTATAGCCTTCGGGATGGGGGTAGTCTCTGACGGCCCAGTTTTTCTCCGCCAGCTCTTCGGCCAGCTCGCCAGCCAGTTCAGGGTTACCATCGGTAACCACTACCGTGCTCCAGCCTAGCTCCGGTTCATCGAGCCAGATATGAACCATGTAGTTGGAGATGCTTAGCACCTCGGGCCTTTCCTGGACCTGTTCCATCCATTTAAAAATCTTATTCATCGGCGGCAGGAAGTCAAGATTCATCCCACCACCTTTTAGCAGTCTCATCTTGCGGTAAGCCATCGTCGGCTCTATCTCCCCGCGGACAGTTTTGATCATGATTTCGCCAGCGGTGAAGCCGGTTTCAAAGTGATCGCGATGTGGATTGGTCTGGTAACCGACTATAAAGGTGGCCAGCCGAACGTTGTCCTCGGTAACATTGGCATGCAGGTCGTACGATATGCCGATCGGGATTTCGTAGCCCAACTCGTCCCTGATCCCCTGCAGCAGGTCACTTTCCGGGTCGATTATCCCATCTACCCCCATGGAGCCGTGCAGCGAGATGTAAATTCCGTCGAGATGCTCTGCTTCGAGAAGGCCATCAATTAGCTCTCTTTTGAAACGCTCATATACTTCTTTTTCAATATTACCGCCGGACATCGAAATGGCCCTGATCACGGGCACAACTACAATATCGCCAAGGCCGAACTCATCTACCGCCGCCATGAAACCACCAAGTTCGTCTCCTCCGAGTTCACTTTCAAGAATCTCTTCGCCATAAAGCAGCCCTCGGGCTTCAAAATCCTCCAGCGTTGTTTTAACCGGGGAAAAGACATTTGTTTCCTGTTTCAACTGGGCGATGGCGATGACCTGAGTTTCTCCAGTTCCCGTCGGCTTATCGTCCGGCTGTGTGCATCCGCTTAGAGTCAGAACTGCCAGCATCAGAATAAGCATTAACAGAGCCAACTTTTTTAACATAATTAAAACTCCCTTCTCGAGAGCTACTGCTATAAGCTAAATTCCACGTTATATCAAAATTTCCCTTTTTTAATGTCAGGGGGACGGGGTTGTTGACAACTTATCTCTATGTCAGGGAGACGGGGTTGTTGACAACTTATCATAGCCAGGATGTGGCTGAGAAAAAATTCATGGCTGATCAGAAAACTTTTCCCGGGCGATTAGCACAAGGCGTTACGAAAAGTTTTGTTTATCCATTTCGGTGCGTTTCCTGGGACCTTTTGCCCGCCGACCGTTACAATGGTCTGATAGTTGAAAACTGGCGCCGCAATCATTAAAGCCGGGTAAACAGGAAACGGCAATGAATAAGAGTGACACCCTCACTATTATGCTACCTTAAAAAGCACAAGCTTCTCTAAGGAAGCAGAAGCTTGTGCTTTTATGAAAGTGGTACTATTTCTCCCGAGGAGTTAGTTTGAAGCCAACGAAGAGTACCGGAGCAATCAGGGTAGCCCATAAACCTCCCAAAGCATAGCGCAAAAAGCCGACCATCTTTGCTGCAAATGAGGCATCGGAACCGGCAGATGGCAATAATCCACCCAATCCGATGATAATCGCAAAAAGTACCGCCAGCCCCAAGATGGCCTTAACCACTTGCAGCGGTATAGTAGTGGCGGTTATAGAGCGAACTTTTTCTTTTTCCAGGATGTATCCAAAAGATGCTCCTGCCAGGTAACCGAGAAGCTTTGGCGAATCTGCACCGGGTAGCACTGCCGTAAGAATAACCGGGCCAAGAGCTGCCAGCCCCAGCAGCAAGGGCATCGAAAACTTTTCCACCCATCCTTTTTCTATGAACAAAGCGCTTAACCAGATGAAGAAAAGCAGGAAAGGAATACCCAGAGCAATTCCACCCAGAACATCACCCAGGTAATGGTGCCCCAGGACCATGCGGGATAAACCCATGCCGATTACTAGAAGTACAGTCCAAACCCAGAAGCCTGTTTTCCTGATGCGCACTGCCAGATAACCCCAGACAGTTACTGCAGTCAGGGTGTGGCCGCTGGGGAAAGCTGTGTCCGGCGGGTGGGTTACACCTTCAAAATGAGGTCTTTCCAGAAAAGTCAATTCTTTAATAACACCGCGGTAAACTCCAGAGGTTAAAAGCATGAAGGTTACCCAGAAAGCGAGGCTTTTGTTAACACACCAGAGCATTATGCCGAAAAAAACCATAAAGAATTCGTCTTCTCCCAGGAAGGTTATAGCCTTGAAGAAATAGCCAACCGGGGTGGAACTTAGCTGGTAAAAATAAGCTACCAACTCATGGGTGCGGGTCTGTGGCCAGGCAACAATCAATATGAGAGCGGAAATAATAGTAACCACCCAGCATAGAATCAGCCATAGGCGCTCCCTTTTCCGTACCGGGGAAAAGTAAGGCCGGCTCAGGGGAGGTATATTCATAAAAACTACTCCTTTCGAGTTTTAATAAGATACAATCAGTGCCTCTGTATCCAAACTTAATAGTTAGAGTATACTACACTATTTTGAGAATGAACCATTTAAATGTTGAAGGATGATCGTGTTAAAAACAATGCAGGGAAAAACTTCATCGTTTACTGATTATGTCTTATCTATCCCATGACTTTTCAAAATACCGGTTCGTCTTTTAAAGCGCTATTCGGGTTAGTCTTTTTAAGAATATCCACATTAACGTAATAAACCCATCCCGAATCACCCCCTTCCTGTTCGGTTGCCCCGGGGTAATCTTCTGCTCATTTCCCCCTGTAGCAGGAGCTGGTCCATCTTTTGCGACCTGAACCGTTTCTTTCATCGGTTGCGACTCCAGATGGCGCCTACGGCTGATATGATGTAACTTCCGTGCCTTCATGTGCTGCAAGGGTAACGGAAAAATCAAAGTCCAATGTAGATAAACCTTTAAACAGCAGATAGATTACCGGTATAAAAATTATGGATAACAGAAAAAAATGAAATACAGTTGACAATCATAACTGCAGATTCCGGACTTTCACTTCCAGCCAACGAGTAAAACGAATACGGCTAAAATATGTTATTTACTGAATATTACTCTTTACTTGGATTATACGCCTGCTGCTCCGGATCGCAAAAGGTTTTTATTATTCTAACCGATATATTTTCATAATCAGTGTAAAGATTCTCCATAGAGAATATAACCCTAGACAATTTAATGTCCCTGCATCACCCATAAGCGTCATCAATTAACAACCAGATTCATCTGGCTGGATATTCCACCAGGCTTTCGGGTCGTTTAGCTTCAGACCAACAGCAACCGTGCGGCTAAAGGGGCAAACAGCCTGGCAAATCCCACAGTCAGTGCCGTTGCTGGCCCAATATTTTAAGCAAGCCCAGCTGTTTACCGGCCAACGTTTAATGCCTGTATTGTTCGAGGCGCATACGGTTTCATAAGTAGGATCACTATCAAACGAGATCGCCCGGGCAGGGCAGCTAGCCGCACAGATTGTACAGTTTCGGCAGATCTCTGCTGCATTAAAAGCAATCGGCCGATCGGTTTCAAGCGGCAAGTCGGTCAGGACCTTGCAGATGCGTACCAGAGAGCCATATTCGGGGTTTAGCAGAAGCCCGTGCCTGCCGGGCTCACCCAAGCCGGCATCAATAGCCAGGGGAATACTAAGGCTAGTGTCGTTTCCCATGGGGATAGCGCTGTACCCAAGCCCCCTGATAAAGACCGCCATTTTCGAAGCTGTTTCAGCCATCTTTGAATATCCGTGGCCGACAGCTGCTCCAGCGAGCGCTGATGGACTAAACCGGGCCAGCTCCCGGTCCTGGGCAACCAGCATCACAACTACCCGCTTAAAGGATGTGGGAATAAAACGGCCTTTTTTATTTACCAACGGGTATACTGTCTGCTCTGAGAATTCTAAAGGTAATCCACCGCGATCATGCGAATAAAACCATAATTCATTTATAGTGGCAACGCCTACCGCGGCAGCACCAAAATAGCGCGCTGCCTGTTTTAAAATAGCGCTGTTCTGCGCAGCTGTACCCCTCCACTTACAATCGCGGTCTGCCAAATCCTTTTCGATCGGTTTGCGAATTTCCGGAGAGTCGCCCCAATTCATCAAAGGAGACTGATTATAGGGGTGATAAGATCGCCAGGACGCTTCATTTAGGGCATAATCAAGCTGAGTATAGCCAGAAACAGTTTTGAGCATTTTCTCGGCAGCAACAAAAGCCATCCGTTCGCGCCAGCTTTGACCACCCATCATTTCATTGGCAAAACGTAAGCTGTAAAAAGCCGCTTCCCTTTCATCAAACCGGGCCAGATTGCCAGCAATGCCATAAGGTGGCCGGCTGTAGACAGGCTGTTCCACAACTTTTATCTCAAAATCCATCTTAAGCGTAAAATGACCCTTTTCCAACCAAACATCTCCTGTTGTTAGCCGATTTAATTACACTCTTCCAGATCATGATATGGTCCCGCTTCTTTATCGCTTATAAAGTCGCTGGACTTGATATGCAAAGCATTGAACAACAGCAACCCTTCTTGAATACTACTTTCTCGAGCGGCCTGCCATACCTCGGTAGTGCTGCTGATTATATTCTTCCACCCTAAAGATGACCAGGGGCTGTGCCGTTCCCGGGCTGCTCATTAACCAGCAGCTTAAATACATCGGAGCGGAAGTAATGACCGCATACATCAAAATCAAAACGGGCCTCGATTACTGTTGCTAAATCGAGGTCGGCGACCAGAATATCTTCTTGATCCCAGACTGGTCCGGCCAAATAGTTTCCGAGTGGGTCAATGATGGCGCTGCCTCCCCTGCACATAATTTCCGGTTGAACGACAAGATCCGCATAGCAGGCCAGATCGGTCGGGTAGAAAGATTTCTTAACAAACTGGTTTGAGGAAAGAACAAAAGAGCGCGATTCTAAGGCGATGTGCTGAATAGTCGACTGCCAGCCGGGTCGGTGATCGGCAGTGGGGGTTAGGTATATTGACGGGTTATGCCTGTAGATTGCGGCACGGGCCAGAGGCATGTAATTTTCCCAGCAGATTAAACCGCTAACAACGCCATAAGGGGTATTAATATAAGATAAAGTGCTGCCGTCACCTTCTGCCCAGATTAAACGCTCGCTGGCAGTTGGCTTTAACTTGCGGTGCCTGGCTAAAAGAGCGCCGTCCGGGCCGAAATAGAGCAGGCTGCAGTAGAGGGAACCAGCCTCCTTTTCAATAGCCCCAATGGCCAGGTAAGCCTCGTTTTTTTCGGCGATGCTTTTCAGAATATCAACTTCAGGGCCGGAAACAGAAATTGAGTTTTCGTAGTAGCGGGCCCAATCCTTACGGCCTTCAGGAGTGCGGCTACCAACCACGGCACCGAAAGACAGACCCCTTGGGTAGCAGGGTATAAAGGCTTCAGGGAACAGGATAAACTTAGCTCCTTCCCTGGAAGCCCTGCCGGCAAGTTTTTCAACTTTAACCAGGGTATTTTCTTTATCCATGATCACCGGTGAATCCTGGATAACTGCAACCCGCAGCTTTTTCTTTTCACGCACCATACTATGGCTCCTTTCTTTTTCCATGCCGGCCTGATTATCTCCCCTCAGGCAGAGGGTAAAACCCCAATATGGGGTGCTAAATTAAGTATTCGTATAACTTCCCGGATAATCCTGCCGGGGAAAATTATGAGAACCGGTTTACATTAGGCCGGATAGAATGCTTGGACAGTTTTGGCGATCATGATCATCACGATAAATGTCATTACGCAACAAAAAAGAACCTTCCCCCTTCGGTGCAAGCTCATTGGCCATCGGTTTCACCCTCAGCAGCATAAAGGTCCTGTCATAGAACTTTAACAGAATGGCGTTCCTTAAGAGTACCCTTGTCAGTGCTACCCTTTCGGCTTAAGGCTTTAAAGTTAATTAGTTTAGATCCTTGCTTAATGTTTATGCGCATTGGAAAGGTGTGTATTACCTTGCGACGCATTAACACCATTTCCGCATCATGACCTATTAGAATTAACCACGGATCATAACTGCTTTTGCTCCCAGCTTAATCCCTTACTGCCTCCATCTGCGCTGCTTCAGTTATAATCATTACCTTTTTCGACACTGCCAATCCTTCCCGGCCAGGTCCCTGGCCTGATCATAAACTTAGATGTTAATTTGAGCATATCCATGTAGAGTAAGGTAACACAACACTCCGGAGTTTATAATAGCGGTCCTACCACCTGTTTTCCGGGCTATCTTTTACGATCCGAAGTCGATTGCCAGATGAGTGCCTCCATAATAATGACTGATGTAGTATATAACTGTTTCTAGTGTTAATAGCTCCGGAAAAAGCATTTCGGGAAAGGTCATAAAATAATCGACAACTTTCGCCCCGATGCTATCCTGCCGAGAAAATTTTCCCTGCATAAATTGTTCCTGATCACTATCGCTGAGCGGTCCAATCTTAAATTGCATCAGCACTTCATATTCGGTAGTGCTGAGCATGGTCTTTAAAAATGACTGGCCAAAATCGGGGCGAACCATATCAAACCTTTGTCCATCTTCATCCCAACTGTAGACATAGACCAAATGGGAACAGCTTGATATCAAGCCTTCTTTGAAAGTGATCAATTTTAAGCCACAGTGTGGACAAAACAGCTCATCCAAAACATCTACCACTGGAAAGTTCTTTACGTTATTCATCGCATTCACCTCGTAAAGATTAAATTTCTGCATTTGTTTTACCAAGACCTGCTTGCCCTCAAGCAGTGATAAAAAATCCGGTCAAAACACTGGAAGTTTATATTCCTTATCATACCCGTAATCATGCAACACAATCGCCTCCATGGAAAAACTCCGCTTCACTTAATAAGGAGAAAAAATCAGGAGTTTACATATTCAACGATTTCAGTGATATACTCTTTTTTGGTAAAGTCAACCGGTTTACTGTAGGCTGCCAGCATCCCCTTTTCATCCCTGGTCAGCTCTTTCTTCTGCTTCTTTTTAATCTTTATTTTCCACTTCAGCAAAAACATCAGCAATTTATCGCTTAGCGGAAGCTTAGCGTAGTTGAAGCCGCCCCGTAAATAGAAAAACTTAATTTTATCCCGCTGGTCCGAAGAGAAATTGTTTGTAATAATTTCTTTCCTAACAGCTTCGCTGGACGGTGAAGCCCCCGTAGCAAAAACTACCAGCTTTTTACCTTCTAACTTCTCCATATTACCGGTAATCAGCTTTAAACCAATAATGCCAACGGCATGCAAACTGCCGCCGTAGATCACCGTATCATACCCGCTTAACAGGCTATTACTAACCTTGGAAGCCTCAAATAGATCAGCGGAAAGCTCTTCGGCAAGCCAACCAGCATACTTTTTAGCAAAACCAGTTTTTGACTTGTAAATAACAACCGTTTTCATAGCTTAGCAACTCCTTAAGAATCAATGTCATATTGCCCTGCAAAACTTTAATATTAACCAGGTTTACCGGCTTCATCCCACTGCTCACTTAATAAATTCAAAATAATTGCTTCTAGAGATTGTTTGGAAGTCAGTGTTTTTATAGTAGCTCTTAAACGTTTCGATTGCAGATTTTTTCGTTTTTCCTCTGCTCCACTTAAACTCATAGGCGTTGAATTGTCCTCCATATTCCTCAATATAATCGATTTCTTTTCCATCATGGGTTCGCCAAAACCAGCTTTTTCTACGCTGGCTTTGTAATTTTAAGTATTTTTTGCGCTCGTCTATCATAAAATTCCTAAAAAGCGGCCCTAGGTCACTGCGAAAATCGATCGCCTGGACGGCATATATTATGCTATTTCTTATTCCCGTATCATAGAAATAGATTTGTTCCTATCGCGCAAACTTGTTTTTTATATATTACAGGAATTTTGTTTTCTGATATATATTCTTCGCTTTTTGAATTCATCAGGTCAGCGTGTAACAGGTTTCAAACTCAAATAACGCTGGAACAAAACAATCTACCTTATTTCAATTGAAACTTACCAGATGCCCCCCAGATTAGCTCTGGGGGGCATCTATACTAATACCTGTTTTCCTTCCACCGACCAGCATAATCATCCATCATGGCAAGAGAATTTTCACCATTATCTAATCTTTCATTTACCTCATCAATAACTCTTTGCCTTTCTTCCTCTGTAAGATCACCACGCTTAAGTCTTCTTCGTTCAGCATAAAGAGCCGATAGGTGAACATCCATAGTAAAATCATTATTCATAACTATTCTATTACCCCTTTAAAGAGAATATTTTAATAATAGACCGCCTAAAACTAATTGCACAGATTGTATTACACTATCCGACAGCAGCTAATTATTTCATCAGCTATCTTAACGATTGCCTCTCTTATTTCAAGCTTTTTAACCCACTTTTCTGGAATACTGCTTAAGCCCAGGTAAGCTCCCAATATGTTTCCTGCTATTGCTCCTGTACTGTCACTATCTCCACTGTGATTAACCGCAGCGATGATTGCTTTCCTAAAATCATCTCTATGCCTTAAAGAACAATATACTGCAATGGCTAAAGCCTCTTCACCGACCCAGCCTTCTCCAAGGATCTTTATTGCCACGCTATCCGGCAGTTCACTACCTACCAGCTCCATGGCTTTCTTAAGTATCACTGCACATTCTTCATGCCCTTCATAATCTTTAAGCACTGCCAATGATTCAGCTACTGCTTCCTCAAGAGGGTTACCAGCAACAATTGCAGCGATCATATAAGCTAAAACTCCTGCTGACAAATAGCCCGAGGGATGCCCGTGAGTAATAACAGCAAATTCTGCTCCCATTTTGAAAGCCAGCTCTTTAGGATAAGCCAAGCCTGCTGGAGCTACTCTCATTACCCCACCGCAGCCTTTACTGTTATTTATAGGTTTCTTAAATGTTCCTCTTTCTTTACTTTGTAGAGCTGATAAGCAGGTATTTCCCGGTGCCCTTCTATGATGAAGTTCTTTTACTTCCAACAACCAACCATTGTAAATCCAATCGTACTCTTCAAACTTCGGATAGCTCTGAGTTATTAACCATCGTAAATAGGCATGGTAAACTCTTAAAACTGCTTCTTCAATACTATTATCCTGAACACTAATGCCAGCTCTTAGGATACCTTCCGCTGTAAACAAGGTCATCTGGGTATCATCGGTTATTTCTGCCAAACCTGACTCAACACACACTAAATCAGTAATACCAGCTTCACCGTATTTTTCCCTGATGGAATCGATACTGAGAAATTCAACAGCGGAGCCGAAGGCATCACCGATTGCCCCTCCGATTAGACATCCTCTATAATTGTTCTGGTTTCGTTTCATGTTCAGCCTAATTAATTTCTAATAAATAGTATTTCCCTTCGATCACTAATGACCGTTCACTCATGCATTTAATTTCAAAGTAACTCTCTAGTAATACCGTCATAACGTTCTGTAATTATCATTAAGAGCAAGTTGACCCCCTCTTTTTAATATACATCTTAGGCACAATTGATGCGTTGCCTTCTTTCCTTAACGAGTATTATTTTGCTACCCTATTTTATTTTAAATATTTGAGGGCAGCAAGAGATAACTCAATAAGCATTGTCATGAAGTGCACGAAGGGACGGTTCTTCTGTGTACCAGTTGCACTTTCCGATAAATAT